>JADHEF010000730.1_pt1 | contig 28602 bp, 26 predicted proteins | sample 8952391 | NCBI WGS metagenome assembly JADHEF01 (sample SAMN16124439, study PRJNA663245) | bioreactor sludge metagenome | isolation source: sludge (nitrite) | place: India:Bengaluru | collected 2019-02-28 | reverse complement strand
GGCCATCGAGACCAAGAGCAACCGCTTCGACGTCTATGTGATGGCGGCGCTGGCGGCAGGCTGAATCGAGCGCGCTTGAGTCAAGGTGTCAGATAGCAAGAGGGCCCGCAGCGCGGGCCCTCTTTCGTTGTTCGCACTCGGCGGCTAGAAGCGGATCCGCTTCTCTTCCCCCTGCCAGAGCAGCTCCAGACTCGCCAGATCCGCCAGGCTGAGGCGCTCGCCACCTTGCAATAGCAGGTACTCGACGCCTTCTCTGGCCTCGATGGTGCGGATCCTGTCTGCCCACAGGCGGCCGTCCCGACCGGTGAGGGTGACCGGCAGCTGCCAGCGGGCGGCGATCTCGAGCCAGTCGTAGAGGTCGCAACTGATGGGTTGATACCCTGTCATGGTGCTTCTCCTACCTCGGCCCCAGGCCCGTCACTGGAAATTGATGCTGGTGGTCGGGGCCGTCACCGGCTGCGCCTTCAGCACCTGCTCCAGCTGCAGCGGGTCGTTGGCCAGCTCGGGATCATCCTCGTCGCCGTTGCAGACCAGCACCATGTCGTAGCTGCCGAGGTTGACGAAGCCCAGCTCGTAGCCGTAACCACCACCCGTCAGGGGAACGACGGGGGCGCTGGCGTAGAAGCCGTTGTCGAGGTCGGCCATGTCGGGATAGGCGTCATCTCCCACAGGGCGCAGTTCGTCGTAGAAGTAGACGAAGGCCTTGTCGGTGAGCTGGCCGCCGCAAAGCCCTGCCGCCACCGTGCCCCTGACGGTGGCGACCTCGGTGTTGTTCACCAGTCGCACCCCTCTGGGCTTGAGCTTGTAATGCTCCTCGTGGCCCGGCAGCACCATGGAGTGGCGCAGGTCGAACTCTGTGGTGAAGGCGCTGAGGCCGTTGGCGGCTATGGTGAAGGCATCCAGCTTGAGCTCGTTGCTCGGCACCTCCAGCGGCTTGATCACGCTGTCATCCTGCAGGACGTAGGAGTAGGGTGTGCCATCCGGGAATTGATTGCCTGCATCCCGGCCATCCAGGATCCGCAGCCGCATCTGGCTGTAGTCGCCGGGGACCACGCTCTGGCTGGCCAGCAGGGGGCGGCTGCTGGAGCCCGGGTATTTCAGCAGATCGATATAGGTGAACAGGGGGTGGCCTGAGGCGTCCAGAGGGATGATCTCTCCCGTCGGCGTGCAGCCATCGTCCTGGGCCGATGTCAGGAAGCTGGCGGTGGTCCAGGCCAGCTCGCTCCCCGAGACGGGGTGGATGCTGATGTTGGAGACGGCGATGCAGACCTTGCTGACCGAATCCACCGGGGCATCGGAGAAGGCCAGGGACATCTCGGCATTCTGCTGGCTGTTGTCGTCACTGCCGCCACCGCAGGCGGTCAGCAGGGCAGTCAGGGCTATCAGGGGTAAATGTTTCATGGTTTCCGTTCCTGTGAGAGAGACAACTCAACTCTAGCCGAGCCGCTGGCACAGGCTAGATGGCAGGGGGGAGCGGAGAACCGGAATTGGGTTGAAAGTACAATAAAATCAACGGTAAGGCGTTGAATGGCGCCAATGATGGCTGCGAAAGGGATTGTCGGAACGGGCGGGAAAAGAAGCGAAGCGGGCGCAGGGCGCCCGTTCAGGCTTCCAGCAGGCGGGTGGACCAGCCCATCTTCTGCTGGCGCTCCACTTCCAGGCGCAGCTCGCTGGCCCGCAGGTAGTGCTCGTCCAGCCAGCCCCTGGGCAGGGTCAGGGTCAGGGCATCCTCATCGGCCTGCAGCATGAACTGGGGCACTGTACCCTGGGTGCGGCGCATGCAGAGGATCAGGGAGATGCGCAGGATGCGGGCCAGCCGGATCGCCTGGCGAGCCGTCACGGCTCCCTGTTTCTCCAGCGGCTCCAGCTTGAAGTCGTCCCGCTGGTTGAGCAGCAGGGCCGACAGCAGCTTCTTCTGGGCCGGGGTGAAGCCCGGCATGTCGATGTTGTCGATGATGTAAGCGGCGTGTTGCGGCGCCTTCTTGTACTCGATGCACAGACCAATTTCGTGCAGCAGGGCCGCATAGCGCAGGATCGGGCGACCGTAGCGCTTGGAGAGGCGCCAGGCCGGCTGCAGCTGGGTGAAGGCCTGGATGGCGGTGTCGCGCACCCGCTCGGCGTGCTCCTTGTCCAGCTGGTAGCGGCTGATCAGGCTGTCGGCGGTGCGATCCCGGGCATCACAGTCGTGATTGTTGCCGAGCAGGCCGTAGATGAGTCCTTCACGCAGGGCACCGCCCGCCAGGGTCATGCTCTCGATGTCGAGGGTCTCGAAGATGGCGATCAGGATGGCGAGACCGGAGGGGAACACGGTCAGCCGTTCGGCCGCCAGCCCTTCGAGCTGCAACTGATCGACTCTGCCGCAGGCGATGGCCTGACCCATCAGCTCTTGCAACTTGGGCAGGGTGACCCGCTCGCTCTTGCCCTGGGCCAGCATGATCTCCTGCAGCGCCTGGACGGTGCCGGAGGCGCCGACGCAGGTGCGCCAGCCGAGGACACGGTAGTCCGCAGCCACTTTCTCCAGTACCGCCTTGGCGGCGGCAATGGCCTGGTTGAAGCGCGTCTCGGAGAGCTCGCCATCACCGAAGTGGTTGTTGAGCCAGGTGACGCAGCCCATGTGCAGGCTGTTGAGCAGCTTGGCTTCGCTCTGCTCGCCGATCACCAGCTCGGTGCTGGCGCCGCCGATGTCGATTACCAGCCGGTTGCCTTCCCCTGCCGACGTCCAGGAGACACCTTCATAGATGGTCTTGGCTTCTTCCTCGCCCGAGATGATCTCGATGCTGTGGTTGAGCACCCGTTCCGCTTCGCTGATGAATTCGTCGACGTTGGTGGCCAGGCGCAGGGTGGCGGTGCCCACTACCCGGATATTGTCGGACGGGATGTCCTGCAACTGCTCGGAGAAGAGGCGCAGACAATCCCAGCCCCGCTCCATGGCGGCACGGTTGAGGCGAAAATCGGCATCGAGGCCGGCGGCGAGGCGTACCTTGCGTTTGACCTTGGTGACGGTGCGCAGGGCACCGGCGACCTCGCGCACCACCAGCATGTGAAAGCTGTTGGAGCCGAGGTCGATGGCGGCATAGAGAGGCGAGTTGTGCAACTTGGCCGATCCCTCAGTTCTTGCGGGGGGGACGACGACGGTTGTTGCTGTTGCCACCGCCCTGGCGATCCCGCATGTTGCGGTTCACCGGCTGGCGGTTGCGGAACACCCGTTTCGGCGCGGTGACGTCATCCAGCAGCGCCTCGCGGTCATACTTGCTGACCGGGATGGGGTGGTGGATGTAATCCTCGATGGCCGGCAGGTTGAAGGCATAGTCTTCACAGGCCAGGCTGATGGAGTGACCGCTTTTGCCTGCGCGACCGGTACGACCGATGCGGTGGACATAGTCTTCGGCATCGTCGGGCAGGTCGTAGTTGAAGACGTGGGTCACGTCGGGGATGTGCAGACCACGGGCAGCCACGTCGGTGGCGACCAGGATATCCAGGGTGCCCTTGGTGAACTCTTCCAGGATCTTCATCCGCTTCTTCTGCGGCACGTCGCCGGTCAGCAGGCCGACGCGGTGGCCGTCGTTCTCCAGCCAGGCGTGAACGTCTTCACAGACGTGCTTGGTGTTGGCGAAGACGATGGCTTTCTCGGGCCACTCCTCTTCCATCAGGGAGAGCAGCAGCAGCATCTTGTCTTCGTTGGAGGGGTAGAAGAGCTCCTCCTTGATCCGCACGCCGGTCATCTGTTCCGGTTCGACCTGCACATGTTCCGGGTGGTTCATGTGTTCATAGGCCAGCTCCTGCACCCGCAGGGAGAGGGTGGCGGAGAACAGCATGCTCAGACGCTCGGTGGCGGGGGGCATGCGGCGGAACAGGAAACGGATGTCCTTGATGAAGCCCAGATCGAACATGCGATCCGCTTCGTCCAGTACCACGACCTGGATGTTGCCGAGATCGATGACCTTGGACTTGAAGTAGTCGATGATGCGACCCGTGGTGCCGATAAGGATGTCGACGCCCTGTTCCAGCACGGCCAGCTGCTTGTCGTAGCCTTCGCCACCATAGGCGAGACCGAGCTTGAGCCCGGTGGAGGCTGACATGCTCTCTGCATCGTTATAGATCTGGACGGCCAGCTCCCGGGTCGGGGCCATGATGATGGCGCGGGGCTGGTTGATGAGGCGCGGCCTGGTCAGCGGATGGGTCAGCAAATAGTTGAATGTCGCCGCCAGGAAAGCCAGGGTTTTGCCGGTCCCCGTCTGAGCCTGACCGGCGAGGTCATGACCTTCAACCAGCAGGGGCAGGGACAGTGCCTGGATGGGCGTACAATAGTGAAATCCCTTTGATTCCAGACCAGCCAGAACTTCGGGTTCGAGGCCCATTTGGGCGAATTTTTCGGTCGTTAGATGTGTTTTGCTCATGGCGGTAGGTTATCAGGTTAGGCTTGCAATAATAAACAGGATCATTTCAAATAGGGCAACTATTGCCTTTGTTGAACCATCAATAAAGCCTTAATTACTGACTGGAGTTGGAGATGAGTGACAAGATTGTTCAGCTGAGCGATGCCAGCTTCGAGGCCGATGTAATCAACGCCGACAGCCCTGTTCTGGTCGATTTCTGGGCCGAATGGTGTGGACCGTGCAAGATGATTGCCCCGATCCTGAACGAAGTTGCTCAGGAATATGAAGGTCGCGTGACCGTGGCGAAATTGAACATCGATCATAACGCCGACACTCCGCCCAAGTACGGCATTCGTGGTATCCCGACCCTGCTGCTGTTCAAGAATGGTGAAGTGGCAGCGACCAAGGTCGGCGCCCTGTCCAAGACCCAACTGAAAGAGTTCCTGGACGGCAACCTGTAATAATCAAGAAGGAGCGCATTGCAATAATGCGCTCCTTGTGTTTTATCACCTAGACGCTCACCCTGATTGGTGCTAGTTTATCGCTCGTTTGCTAACCTTTTTGCCTGACTCTTTGCTTAACTACCAGCCTGGCAAGTCAAATCCGATCAGCATCAATCCAGCAGACTGTCTCCTCATTTCAATCCTTGCTTACAGACTTTCACCACTATGAATCTGACTGAACTTAAGAACACTCCTGTGTCCGAGCTGGTCCAGCTTGGCGAATCCATGGGGTTGGAAAATCTGGCTCGGGCGCACAAGAAAGACATTATCTTTGCAATCCTCAAGGCGCACGCCAAGGGCGGCGAGGATATCTTTGGCGACGGTGTGCTGGAAATCCTGACCGACGGTTTCGGTTTCCTGCGCAGTGCAGACGGCTCTTATCTCGCTGGTCCGGATGACATCTATGTCTCCCCGAGCCAGATCCGCCGCTTCAACCTGCGTACCGGCGATACCATTTCCGGCAAGATCCGGCCGCCGAAAGAGGGTGAGCGCTATTTCGCCCTGCTCAAGGTCAACGACGTCAACTACGACCGTCCGGAAAACTCCCGCAACAAGATCCTGTTTGAAAACCTCACTCCCCTGCACGCCAACGAGCGTCTGCGCATGGAGCGTGGCAACGGTTCCACCGAAGACATCACCGCCCGTGTACTGGATCTGGCATCCCCGATCGGCAAGGGCCAGCGCGGTCTCATCGTTGCACCGCCCAAGGCCGGTAAGACCATGCTGCTGCAGAACATCGCCCAGAGCATCGCCTACAACCACCCGGATTGTGAGCTGATCGTGCTGCTGATTGACGAGCGTCCGGAAGAAGTGACCGAGATGCAGCGGATGGTGAAGGGCGAAGTCATCGCCTCCACCTTCGACGAGCCGGCCTCCCGTCACGTCCAGGTCGCCGAAATGGTGATCGAGAAGGCCAAGCGTCTGGTCGAGCACAAGAAGGATGTGGTGATCCTGCTGGACTCCATCACCCGTCTGGCCCGCGCCTACAACACCGTCATCCCGTCTTCCGGCAAGGTGCTGACCGGTGGTGTGGATGCCAACGCCCTGCACCGTCCGAAGCGTTTCTTCGGTGCGGCGCGCAACGTCGAAGAGGGCGGCAGCCTGACCATCATCGCCACCGCGCTGATCGATACCGGCTCCAAGATGGATGAAGTCATCTACGAAGAGTTCAAGGGTACCGGCAACATGGAACTGCACCTCTCGCGCAAGATTGCCGAGAAGCGCGTCTACCCGGCCATCGACATCACTCGCTCCGGCACCCGCAAGGAAGAGCTGCTGACCGCACCGGACGAGCTGCAGAAGATGTGGATCCTGCGCAAGATCATTCACCCCATGGGCGAGATCGACAGCATCGAGTTCCTCATCGACAAGCTGGCTGCGACCAAGACCAACGACGAGTTCTTCGACTCCATGAAGCGTCAACAGAAGTAACAGCCTCTTCAATGACAAAACCGCGGCCCAGGTCGCGGTTTTTGTTTATCTATTTCACGGCTGGCTTAGTAGTATGAAGCCTCGATGTCACAAGGAAAGGGACGTCATGAAGCTGGTGTTGTTCATATGGATGGGTTGGTTGTGGCTGGCGGCCCCGGTGCATGCCGATTCCCCGCCGCAATTGCAGGCTCCCCTGGTGGCGGACGAGGGACTGGAGGGGCATCGGGCGTACCTGGACGGCCGTATGGCGCTCGGGCAGTTTGATGCCATGGACTCGTTGCTCGAGTCCCTGTCGGTGGGGCAGCGGGAGTTCCTGTTGTTCCAGTTGCTGGGTGAGCTCAAGTCATCGGGCGCACCGAGCCCGGCGCTGCTGGCCTGGGTGCGGGCACAAGCGGCCAAGGCGCCACAATGGCTGGTGGAAGGGAAGGTGGACGGTTTCCTGGTGCAGCTACCCGCCTATGACTTCCCCGCCGAGGCCCGGCTGGTGCTGAGCCACTGGCAGCAGCTGGCTTGGCAGGACAACTATCGCCAGTTGCTGGAGCAGGATCGCTTCGACTTCAAGCAGGTCTACTACAGCCGCAATCCCGAGCTGGCACAGCAGCAGCAGGCCCTGCTGGCGGTGCTCGATCGGCAGCCGGTATCCGTGCTGCGTCGGGAGGCGCAGCGGCTTGCCGCCCTCAATCTCTTCCTGCCGGACAACCAGTTGCTGCTGCACTTCATCGAACAGACCGGGGAGACGGCACTCTACCTCAAGCTGTGGCGTCAGCCAGTGGATCACGATAGCCTGACTGCACTGCACACCATTTCCCGCTTTTATTCAGGGCAGGAGGCGAGCGATCTGCTGATCGCCGCCAGCCAGAACAGCCGCCTGATGGTCCCCGCCCTGCACCAGCTCAGCCGTCTCTCCCCCTTGCCGGACGGGGCCCAGCAGTTCCTCCTGGCCGAACTCGGCAAGCACCAGTATGGCGGGCTGGTGGCCGGCCTGTTGTTGCAGATGGACGAGCCCAGGCTCCTGGGTCAATTGGCAAACCGGCTGACGCTTCAGGAGCGGCGACACGCCTCGTCCGTCATGAGGTCCGATTCGGGTACACCGGATACGCCGCCAGGGTTATAATGCGGGACCACCTGATCCCGCTGGGGTACTTGCATGAAATACAAGGACTTGCGTGATTTTATCGCGCAGTTGGAACAAAACGGACAGCTCAGGCGCATCAGTCGCGAGATAGACCCCTATCTGGAGATGACCGAGATCAGCGACCGTACCCTGCGTGCGGGGGGCCCGGCTTTGCTGTTTGAGAATCCCAAGGGCTACACCATGCCGGTGTTGACCAACCTGTTCGGCACGCCGGACCGGGTTGCCATGGGCATGGGCCAGCCCAACGTCAGCGCCCTGCGCCAGGTGGGGACCTGGCTCTCCTACCTGAAAGAGCCGGAGCCGCCTCGCGGGCTCAAGGAGTTGATGGAGAAGCTGCCCATCTTCAAGCAGGTGCTCAACATGCCGACCAAGCGGCTCTCTTCGGCCCCCTGTCAGCAGGTGGTGCTGGAAGGGGACGCGGTGGATCTGGATCAGATCCCCATCCAGCACTGCTGGCCCGGGGATGTGGCGCCCCTGGTCACCTGGGGGCTGACCATCACCCGCGGTCCCTACAAGAAGCGACAGAACCTCGGCATCTATCGCCAGCAAAAGATCGGCAAGAACAAGCTGATCATGCGCTGGCTGGATCACCGGGGTGGCGCCATTGATTTTCGCGAGTGGCAGGAGGCCCACCCGGGCGAACGCTTCCCGGTGGCGGTGGCGCTGGGCGCCGATCCGGCGACCATCCTGGGCGCGGTGACGCCGGTGCCGGACAGCCTCTCCGAATACGCCTTTGCCGGTCTGCTGCGGGGCAGCCGTACCGAGGTGGTGAAGGCGCTGAGTTGCGATCTGGAGGTGCCCGCCAGCGCCGAGATCGTGCTGGAAGGCTATCTGGAGCCGGGGGAGATGGCCCCCGAAGGGCCTTACGGCGATCACACCGGCTACTACAACGAAGTGGACGAGTTCCCGGTCTTCACCATCACCCACATGACCATGCGCCGGGATGCCATCTACCACAGCACCTACACCGGCCGTCCGCCCGATGAGCCGGCGGTGCTCGGGGTGGCGCTCAACGAGGTGTTCGTGCCGCTGTTGCAGAAGCAGTTCCCCGAGATAGTGGACTTCTACCTGCCGCCGGAGGGATGCTCCTACCGGATGGCGGTGGTGACCATCAAGAAGCGTTACCCTGGCCACGCCAAGCGGGTGATGCTGGGGGTCTGGTCCTTCCTGCGCCAGTTCATGTACACCAAGTTCGTGATCGTCTGCGATGACGACATCAACGCCCGGGACTGGAAGGACGTGATCTGGGCCATCACCACCCGGATGGACCCGGCCAGGGACACCACCCTGATCGAGCACACCCCCATCGACTACCTGGACTTCGCCTCGCCGGTCTCCGGGCTCGGCTCCAAGATGGGGCTGGATGCCACCAACAAGTGGCCGGGGGAGAGCAACCGGGAGTGGGGTCAGCCCATCGTCCAGGACGAGGCGGTAAAGCAGAAGATCGATGCCATCTGGGACGAGCTGAAGATCCTCGACTGAGGGATCCCCGATGCGGCGCGGCCATTGTGACGCAAAAGTGCGGTATTGCCGTGCCGAATTGGGTATGCTCGACGGACCTGACCACCAACTGGTCGCCATAAAAACAGTGAAACCATGAGCGAAGCGGGCCGGGCAGGCCCCTCACAAGGACAAGAATGCAACGTATCAAGTGCCGCGTAGAGGAACTGCGCGAATATGTCGACACCATCTGGCACGTGGCGCTGGCGCCGCAGCAGGAGGTGAGCTTCAAGCCGGGCCAGTATCTGCTGGTGGTGATGAGCGATTCGGACAAGCGCCCCTTCTCCATCGCCAACTCGCCGACCCGCTCCGGCGTGCTGGAGCTGCAGATCGGTGCCACTCCCGAGAATGCCTATGCCGGTCAGGTGCTGGCCCGCATGCGCGAGCAGGGAGAGATCGAGGTCGAGCTGGCCGCTGGCAAGGCGTTCCTGCGCGACGAATCCCCCCGACCGCTGATCCTGATGGCGGGCGGCACCGGCTTCTCCTATGCCCGCGCCATCCTGGAATACCTGATCGGCAGCGGCAGCAAGCGTCCGGTGTTCCTCTACTGGGGCGTACGCCAGGCGCACTGGCTCTACGAGCTGGAGCAGATGCAGCAGTGGGAGCGCGACTACGCGCCGCTGACCTTCATTCCCGTGGTGCAGGAGCCCGAGAGCGACTGGACCGGCAGGACCGGGCTGGTGCACAAGGCCATCATGGATGACTTCGTCAGCCTGCATGACTACGACATCTATGTGGCGGGCCGCTTCGAGATGGCCGGTGCCGCGCGGGAAGAGTTCAAGGTGCTGGGCGCCGAGCCCGAGCGCATCTTCGGCGATGCCTACGAGTTTATCTGACCACGGCCAACCGCAGAGCGTCGATCTGCCCCCTTATCGTCTTGCGAGAGAAGGGGGGATGAGAAACTCGTTGTCCCCATAAAAACGACAAACCCCAGCCTGGCTGGGGTTTGTGCTATCTACGGCGGGTCACGCCGGATCATTCGCCCTTGGCAGCGAGCTGCTGCTCGAGCTGGGCCAGCTTGGCCTCGAGGGCGGTCAGCTTCTCCCGGGTGCGCAGCAGCACCTTGGTCTGCACGTCGAACTCCTCGCGGCTCACCAGATCCAGCTTGTTGAGCTGGGCCTGCAAGACCTGACGGGTCTTTTTCTCCACCTCTTCACCCATGCTGCGAATGCCGGGGGGCAGGGCGTTGTGTATCTGTTTGGCGATCTCTTCCAGTTTTTTCGGGTCGATCATGGGGGTCTCCTTAAGCAATGGCGCCATTCTACCGACAAATCGTCCCCTTTGCCGAGATCGGGGCGGCTTTTTGCGCCATGGATCCCATCGGGCTCTGGTCGGGTCTGGTTGATGTACCCTGGCTGCTACCCTGTGACACCGGGAATCAATTCCAATTCCTTGATGGTGTACACAAAAAAATCAGATCAGATGACTGACCAGAGGCTTATTAATTGTTGCGTTGCTGTTAATATGATTCGGTCGGGTTTGAACCCTACCCCGTCAGGCTCATCATGGATAACAACATAAAAGAGATAAGGATATGAAGAAAAAGCTAATTTACGCGGCCGTCGTCAGTGCGCTGCTGAGCGGTTGTGGTGGCAGTGACGACAACACAGGCGATACCTCAAGCTATCTCGATTATCTGCTGAGCGGCTCCAATGCAGTCCGACCCAGCGCCCTGGCAGCCCGTGCGACCGACGGTACCCTGAAATTCTCCACGGAAACGGCGGATCTCTCCAACCCGGTGTCCGCCCTCTCTACCTTGGATGGCTGGTCGACCACCCAGGCGATCCAGATAGTGCCGGTGACGGCCTCCGGCATCCAGGTCAAGGCGCCGGCCGCTGCTGAATTCGCAGCCTCCGTGGCCCCCCTCTACCTGATGGAGCTGGAGTTTGACAGTGCGGCCCTGCGTCCGAGCGGCGTGAAAAAGGTGCTGACCTACGGGGTGGACTTCGTGGTGGCCGAGACGACCGGCAAGCTGAATCTGGTGCCGCTCAAGCCGCTCAACCCCTCTTCCTACTACATGATAGTGGCGACCGATACCCTCAAAGACAGCACGGGTGCCCCCCTGCGACCGGGTAGCGACTACAGCAACTACAAGACCAGCACCGGCAGCAACGCCCAGGAGCAGACCATCAGCGGCCTGATTGCGCTGCAGGAAGGGCTGTTCAAGGCTGCCACCGGCATCACTAGCGACCACGTGATCTTCTCCGACTGGTTCGGTACCCAGTCCGGCGCCGACGTGCTGGTGGCGGTGAAAGGGGCGGCCGCATCCGTGCTCAAGAGCCCGACCCTGGACGCCGCCGCCCTGTGGAAGCAGGACGCCTTGGGCAATACCAGCCTGCCTGGCACCTATACCCTGTCGGTGAGCGGCGGCAGCCCCTTCCTGACCCAGCTGGACGCCGAGAACTTCCTGCCCCAGGAGCAGAAGGATGCGATTGCCGCCGCTTTTGGTGACGGCACTCCACTCCACAATCTGGCCTTGGGCACCACCGTCTACAGCGGCACCGTCAAGCTGCCCTACTTCCTCTCCTCCCCGACCACCGCCGGCTCCTGGGACAAGGCGAAGACCCAGTCCTGGCACGGTGCCATCCCCAGCCTCTACGCCATCGCGAACGCCCTGAAGGCCCAGGATGCCGAAGTGATCGGCGGCCTGGTGGGGGCGGGTGTGGATCCGGCCCTGCTGGGCGAACTCATCGCCGATCCGAGCCGTCAGGCCGAGCTGCTGGCGGAGGCGAGCAAGTTGATCGGGGTGACCCTCACCTCCGGCGGCAAGGCGCTGGATCCCGAGATGAATATCGGGCGCTTCAACCCGCTGCCGGCATTGGAAGAGGTGCAGTCCGTCCCGATGCGGATCTTCGCCGCCGCACCGCTGGCGAACATCACCGACGTGATCATCTATCAGCACGGCGTCACCTCCGTGAAGGAGAACGCCTACGCCCTGGCCCTTGGCCAGATTGGTGCCGGTGCCCAGGCGAGCAAGAACGTGGCCGTGGTGGTGATCGATCATCCGTTGCACGGTGAACGCGGCTTCGCCCTGACCGGCAGCATGGACTCGGTGACCACCTCCGACAACCCGACCCCCTACCTGAACCTGAGCTACCTGACCGTGGCCCGCGACAACCTGAAACAGAGCGTGGCGGATCTGCTGGGCCTGCGTCTGGCGGTGGGGCTGGCCAATGCCAAGGGGGCTATCGGCACTGCTGGCAGCCTCAAGGTACACTTCCTGGGTCACTCTCTGGGTGCCATCGCGGGGGCCAACCTGCTGGCGGTGGCCAACCAGTCTGTTGGCAACCCGACGGCAGACGCCCTGTTCAAGTTCGACACTGGCGGCCTGGCCATGCCGGGTGGCGGCATAGCGCCGCTGTTGCTGAACTCGCCGACTTTCGGCCCGACCATCCAGATGAGCGTGCTGACCGCTGGCAGTGCGGCCCTGAAGGCAGCCTTCACCGCCTACGCCCCGAACTGCAAGACGGCGGTGCCGACCTGCTTCGTCAACGAGTTCCTGCCGAGCCAGGATGCGGCCACCCAGGCCACGGCGGCCAGCACCCTGCAGAGCTACAGCTTCGCGGCGCAGTCGGTGCTGGATTCGGCAGACCCCATCAACCTGGGGAGCGGCATCGCGGCGGACTTCCCGCTGTTTGCCACCGAAATCGTCGGCGACGGCGCCCTGAGCCTGTCGGATCGGGTGATCCCGAACAGCATCGCCACCGCCCCCCTGGGTGGCACCGAGCCGCTGTTCAAGGTCCTGGCCCTGCAACCGCTGACCGCCACCGGCGCCGCCAACCACAGAGCGGCCCGCTTCGTGGCCGGGGGTCACAGCTCGCTGCTGGCACCGGACGAGAACTTCGATCCGACCGGCGCCGTCACCACCGAGATGCAGACCCAGTTCGGCAGCTTCTTCGCAAGTGGCGGTACCGCGGTCAAGGTGACCGACGGCAGCCTGCTCAAGCAGTAAGCCGGCCGACCAATAAAAACGCCGCCCCTTGGGGCGGCGTTTTTTTATGATAAATCGGCTCAGGCTGGCCTGTGGTGCCTGTCCAGCCAGCCTTGGGCAAGGCCGACCAGCAGACCCGCCAGGTGAGCCATGTTGGTGGTCGCTTTGGTTGCCGAGCCGTTGCCGGCAACCAGGCCTCACCCCGGCCTGTGGTGCCTGTCCAGCCAGCCTTGGGCAAGACCGACCAGCAGGCCGACCCAATGGGCCATGTTGGCGGTGGGGGTGCCGAGCATGTCCAGGAAGCCGAGCACCAGCCAGACCAGCATGAAGCCCATCAGGGCTGGCGGCATGGCGAGGCCGCAATCCGGTTGAAGCCTGGTTCGCAGCCAGCTGTAGCCGAGCAGGGCATAGACCACTCCGGAGAGGCCGCCAAAGCGCGGGCCGCTGGCAAAGAACTCGGCGATATTGGGCAGGGCAGCCCCGACGATAAGCAGGATGAACAGCTTGCCGCTGCCGAGGCGCTGCTCTATCTGGCCACCGAGATACCACCACCACAACAGGTTGAACACCAGGTGCAGCACCGAGAAGTGGATGAAGGCCGGGGTGACGTAGCGCCAGGCCTGCCAGTCGGTGAACTGGGCCAGGGTGGGGTGGAAGGCGAGCTCGTCGAAGATGGGCAGGCCGATGGCATCCAGAGCGTAGATGGCCAGGCAGGCGATGATGACCACCAGGGTCAGAGGGCCCGCCTGGTGGAGGAAATCGGTGACCGGATCCGTCATCCCCTTGCTGTAGTCGATCCGGGCATCGGCATGGCCGGACTGCCAGGAGGCCTCCATGTAGCGGGGATGATTGGGTTCGCTCAGGAAGCGTTTGACCTCCTGCTGGGCCTGGGCGAGGCGCCGTTCGTCCGCCAGCCAGACCGAGACGCCGAGCTCTGACTGGGTCAGCTCGCACGGAATGCCCAGGGTGGCGAGATAATCCACCAGCGCCTGGGCCATGCGGGCGTCGCCCAGCACCAGCAGCTGGATCATGCCGGTGGAGGAGGAACGACCCGCCTCTGTCATGCGTCCCCCGCCTGGATGGGGAACTCCCTGCGCCAGGCCTCGAAACCGCCATCCAGGCTATAGACCTCGTCATAGCCCTGTTGCAGCAGGTACTGGGCCGCCCCCTGGCTGCTGTTGCCGTGATAGCACATCACGATGACGGGGGTATCGAAGTCCACCTCGTTCATAAAGCGAACCAGGGTGCCGTTGGTGAGGTGGAAGGCGCCGACCGCGTGGGCCGTCTCGAAGGATTGGGGATCGCGAATGTCCACGAGACGGGCTTCACCTGCGCTCAGCTTCTGGTGGGCATCATGGGCGCTGATATGGGCAAACTGGTCCATTGAGATGTCCTGAAAATGGAGGGTTGAAGGGCAGTTTACCGCAAGCGGCGGTTTGCGCTAAGTGTGCAATGGGGGCGGCATCCAGGGGATCGCAATTTTCTTCAATATCGGGCCGCCCGGGCCGGGTAGGCTCGGACTTCCCTCAATTGAACGAGCATCATCCATGGAATTCAGTCTGCTGTTATCCATGGCCGGGTTTGCCCTGGCCATGTCCATCTCCCCGGGGCCGGTCAATCTGGTCGCCCTTGGCACCGGCGCCCGGTACGGTTTCACGGCCAGCCTGCGCCACGTGGTGGGGGCCACCCTCGGCTTCATCCTGCTGCTCCTGCTGATGGGGCTGGGTCTTGGCGGCGCCCTGTCCCGCTGGCCTGTGGCGCTGGGGGCCATTCACTGGGGCGGCGTGCTCTTTCTCGGCTGGATGGCCTGGCAGTTGCTGGTGGACAGCGGCGAGGTGGAGGAAGTGGAGGGCGTACCCCCCGCCTTCTGGTTCGGGGCCCTGATGCAGTGGCTCAATCCCAAGGCCTGGCTTGCCGCCAGCATGGGGATGGGAGCCTATGGGATCGCGGGCGGCATGAGCCAGATCGCCCTCTTTACCGGCATTTATCTGGTGATTTGCCTCGGCTCCATCGCCTGCTGGGCCTATGCGGGCAGCCGATTGCAGGGGGGGCTGGTCTCTCCTCGCCGATTGCGCTGGTTCAATCGGGCCATGGCGCTCTTGCTGCTGCTCAGCGCCGCCTATCTGGTGCGCTCGTCCTGAGGGGCGAGCTGCGCTCTGTACTGGCCCGGGGTGGCGGCCACCCGGCGTTTGAACTGGCGCTGGAAGTGGGCCTGATCGGCAAAACCGCTGGCAAGGGCCACTTCCGCCAGGGGCTGCCCCTGGCGAATGCGCTGATCGAGCAGGTAGGCGTGGGGCGTCATGCCGTAGTGGCGGCTGGCGAATGCGCTGATCGAGCAGGTAGGCGTGGGGCGTCATGCCGTAGTGGCGGCTGAAGGCGCGCACGAAGTGGGAAGGGGTGAGCCCGGCCACCGCGCTCAGCTGTGCCAGGGTGAGGGCGCAGGCACTGTCGTCCTGCATCAGCTCGGCGGCTCGCTGCAGGTGCTGGGGAGGGCGGTCATCCCACTTGGCCGGGGTGAGCCTGGCCAGAAGCTGGCGGCTGAAGAGGTGGCAGGCCACTTCGCGAGCCAGGGGATCCGGCTCCGCCACCAGTTGCCGATGAAGCCGGCAGAGCCCCTGGTAGAGCAGGGGATCCCGGCTTGCGGTCATGTCGAAGGGGCGAAACGCGTTGCCGAGCCCGGCCTCCTCCTGCTGGCGCTGCAACCAGAGGTTGTCGATGTAGAACATCAGATAGGACCAGGGCTGGTCAGCGACGGGATTGCAGGCGTGCACCTCTTCCGGGTTCATCAGCACCAGGCTGCCGCGGCCGACCTCTTGCAGGCTGCGCTGGTTGAGGTAGTGGCTGTGGCCGCCGGTGATGGCGCCGATGGAGAAGTGGGGGTGGCTGTGCTTGTCGTAGCAGACGCGCCGGCCATCCTGCACCGCCCGCGCCTCGATGAAGGGCAGGGCGGGATCATGCCAGAAGTGGTGCTGATCCTGCGTCGCCCGCGCACGGCTCACGATGTGCTCCTCGGCGGGGGGCTGTTCCCCTGCCGGGCTCGGGGAGCGCGGCAGGGGAAGGGTGACGATGGTTGCTGCATCCTCAGCCGCCGAGATAGGCCTGGCGGACGGCGGGGTTGGCCAGCAGGGCCTCTCCCGTGTCTTGCAGCACCACCCGGCCGTTCTCCAGCACATAGCCGCGATCCGCCAGCTTGAGCGCCTGGTTCGCGTTCTGCTCCACCAGGAAGATGGTCATCCCCTTCTGGCGCAGTTGCTCTATGGTGTCGAAGATCTGCTGGATGACGATGGGCGCGAGTCCCAGGGAGGGTTCATCCAGCAGCAGCAGGCGCGGCTTGCTCATCAGGGCGCGGCCGATGGCCAGCATCTGCTGCTCGCCGCCGGACATGGTGCCTGCCCGCTGCTCCAGCCGCTCGTGCAGGCGGGGGAACAGGGTAAAAATCTGATCCAGCAGGCCGCGCTGCTCCGTCTTGTCGACGAAGAAGGCCCCCATCAGCAGGTTCTCCTCCACCGTGAGGCGGGCGAAGATGCGGCGCCCCTCCGGCACCACGGCGATGTCCTTGCGCATGATGCGGGCGGTGGTGAGAGAGTCTATCTGCTCCCCCTCGAACCAGATGGAACCGCTGCTGGGCTTGGGCTCGCCACACAGGGTCATCAGCAGAGTGGTCTTGCCGGCGCCGTTGGCGCCGATCAGGGTGACGATTTCCCCCTCTTTCACCTCGACGCTGACGTCGTGCAGCGCCTGAATTTTGCCGTAGTGGGTCGATACGTTGCGAAGTTCTAACATCTTTTTGTCCTTACGACTCGCCCAGATAGGCCTTGATCACCGCCGGATTGCTGCGGATTTCGTCCGGTTTGCCGTGGGCCAGCGGGGTGCCCTGGTTGACCACGAAGATGCGGTTGGAGATCTCCATCACCAGCTTCATGTCGTGCTCGATCAGCAGCACCGAGACCCCGAACTCGTCCCGCAAGTTGGAGATGAGCTCGTTGAGCTCGTCGGTCTCCTTGGGGTTGAGGCCTGCGGCCGGTTCATCCAGCATCAGCAGTTCGGGCCGGGTCGCCATGCAGCGGGCGATCTCGAGCCGGCGCTGCTGGCCGTAAGCCAGGTTCCCCGCGGCGCGGTTGGCGAGATCCTTGAGGCCCACCTTCTCCAGCCAGAAGGCGGACTGCTCCAGCCCCTCTTTCTCGGCACGGCGGAAGGAGGGGGTCTTGAACAGGCCGGCGATGAATCCGGTATTGAGATGCCTGTGCTGGGCCACCAGCAGGTTTTCCACCGCCGTCATCTCCTTGAACAGGCGCACGTGCTGGAAAGTCCGCACTATGCCCTTGCGGGCGATGAGGTGGCCAGGCAACCCCTGGATCTCCTCACCCTTGTAGCGAATGACACCGCCACTCGGGCGATAGAAGCCGGTCAGGCAGTTGAAGATGGTGGTCTTGCCCGCCCCGTTGGGGCCGATGATGGAGATCACCTCCCCCTTTTCCACATCCAGCTTGACGCCGTTGACCGCGAGCAGGCCGCCAAAGCGCATCGACAGATCTGAGACATCCAACAATGGTTGATTGTTGCTCATTTACGCAGCTCCATATGGGGTCGACTCATGGGCAGCAGTCCCTGCGGCCGCCAGATCATCATGAATACCATCAAGAGACCGAACATCAGCATGCGATATTCGTTGAACTCGCGGGCGAGCTCCGGCAGCACCGTCATCACGATGGCCGCCAGCACCACCCCGATCTGGGATCCCATGCCCCCCAGCACCACAATCGCAAGGACGATGGCCGACTCGATGAAGACGAAGGATTCCGGGCTGATGAAGCCCTGGCGCGAGGCGAAGAAGCTGCCGGCAAAGCCCGCGAAGCAGGCGCCTATGGTGAAGGCGGTCAGCTTGATGATGGTGGGGTTGAGCCCCAGGGACTTGCAGGCGATCTCGTCTTCCCGCAGCGCCTCCCAGGCACGGCCGAGCGGCATGCGCAGCAGGCGGTTGATGACGAACAGGGCCGCCACTACCAGCACCAGGGCCATCAGGTAGAGGAAGATCACCTTGTGGTTGGCGTTGTAGGCGATGCCGAAAAAGTCGTGGAAGGTGCCAAAGCCCCCATCCTTGACGGTGCGGTTGAACTCGAGCCCCCCCAGAGTCGGTTTCGGAATGCCGGAGATCCCGTTCGGACCGCCGGTCAGGGTGGTCATGTTGTTGAGCAGGATGCGGATGATCTCGCCAAAGCCCAGGGTGACGATGGCCAGGTAGTCCCCCCGCAGCCGCAGCACCGGGAACCCGAGCAGGAAGCCGAAGGTGGCCGCCAGCAGACCTGCGATGGGCAGACACTCCCAGAAGCTCAGACCGAAGTAGGTGTTGAGCAGGGCGTAGCTGTAGGCGCCGACCGCATAGAAGCCGACATAGCCGAGGTCGAGCAGACCGGCGAGGCCCACCACCACGTTCAGTCCCAGCCCCAGCATGATGTAAATCAGGGTGAGAGTGGCCAGATCGATGGCGCCGCGAGAGGCCATGAAGGGCCAGCTCACCGCAAACAGCAGCACCAGCACGGCGGTGAGGTTATAGAGTTTGGGGGCCTCTTCGGGGCTTGGCAGCACCAGCTTGGTGAAACCGACGGAGAAGCCGCTGATGGAAGCCTGGAACAGCCGGCTTATCTGGCCGCGCAGCATCTGGAACCAGAAGACGATGGTGGCGCCCCCCAGCAGCCAGGCCAGCGATACATCGAGGCGGCTCACCACCAGCAGGCGGGAGCCATCGGTCTCCAGCTTGAAGCCGAGCAGCCAGAAGGAGAGCACCAGCAGCACCAGGCTGGCGATGCAGGCATGGATAAATTGACGTTTCATCAGACTTTCTCCACTTCCGGACGGCCGAGAATGCCAGTGATGGTCATGAACAGCAGCACGAGGGCATGCATAGATTGGTTTTTCATACCTTCTCGACCTCCGGACGACCCAGGATGCCGGTGGGCATGAAGAGCAACACGAAGATGAGCAGGGCGAACGCCATCACATCCTTGTACTCGGTGCTGAGATAGCCCGCGGTGAGCGCTTCCACCACGCCGAGCAGCAGGCCGCCCAGTACGGCGCCGGGAATGCTGCCGATGCCGCCCAATACCGCGGCGGTGAAGGCCTTCAAGCCCGCCATGAAGCCGAGATAGGGGTTGATGACACCGTAATACATGCCGAGCAGCACCCCCGCGACGGCGGCCAGGGCGGCCCCCAGCACGAAGGTGATGGAGATGACCACGTGAGTGTCTATCCCTAACAGGTTGGCCATCTTGATGTCTTCGGAACAGGCACGGCAGGCACGCCCCATGCGGGAGCGGCCGATGAACTGGGTCAACGCCAGCATGGTGATGAAGGTCACCACGAAGATGATGAGCTGCATGTAGGAGAGGCTGGCCTGGAAGCCATCCTCGCCGCCGAGGGTCCAGCCCCCGGAGATCAGAGTGGGCATGGCGATGTCACGCGAGCCCTGGGCCATCCGCATCATGTTCTGCAGGAAGATCGACATGCCGATGGCGGAGATGAGGGGGATCAGGCGGTTGCCGCCCCGCAGTGGACGATAGGCCACCCGTTCTATGGACCAGCCATAGCTGCCGGTGATGATGATGCTGACCAGGAAGGCGCCCCCCAGCAGCAGCACGGTGCTGTCGATGCCCATCATCATGAGCCCGGCCATCACCATGAAGGCGACATAGGAGCCGATCATGTAGACCTCGCCGTGGGCGAAGTTGATCATGCCGATGATGCCGTAGACCATGGTGTAGCCGATGGCGATCAACGCATAGGTGCTGCCTATGGTCAATCCGTTCAGCAACTGCTGAACCAGATAAAGAAGGTGTTCGGACATACCGCGTTCCCTGTGTACTTGCCCGCAAAGAAAGGAGGGGTGACTCACGTCACCCCGACCGGCAGATTATTTGAGTTGAGTGGAGGTACCGTCGGCGTGCCACTGGAACACACCGAATTCGAAGCCTTTCAGGTCACCGTTCGGCGCCCAGGTCAGGGGGCCCATCACGGTGTCGATCGGTGCGGCCTTGATGGCGGCAGCGACGGCAGCCGGATCATCCTCGCCCGCCTTGGCGATACCGGCCGCCAGGGCCTGCATGGCGGCGTAGGTGGTCCAGACGAACGGACCGGAGGAGTCCTGACCCTTGGCCTTGAACGCTTCTACGATGGGGGCGTTGGCCGGCACCAGGTCATATTTGTTCGGCAGGGTCACCAGCAGGCCTTCGGAAGCCGGGCCGCCGATGGCGGAGATGTCCTTGTTGCCCACGCCTTCCGGACCCATGAACTTGGCCTTCAGACCCTTCTCGCCAGCCTGGCGCAGGATCAGACCCAGCTCGGGGTGGTAGCCGCCGTAGTAGACGAAGTCGACGTTCTCTTTTTGCAGCTTGGCGATCAGGGCGGAGAAGTCCTTGTCGCCAGCGGTGATGCCCTCATAGGCCACGACCTTGACGCCTGCCTTGTCCAGCGCGGCTTTCACGCTGGAGGCGATGCCTTCACCGTACTGTTTCTTGTCGTGGATGACGGCCACGCGCTGGGGTTTGACCTGCTCGATGATGTACTTGGCGGCGGTCGGGCCCTGGTCGCTGTCCAGACCGATGGTGCGCAGAGTCAGCTGGTAACCGCGCTCGGTGATCTTGGGGTTGGTGGAGGCGGGGGTGACCATCAGGACCCCTTCATCTTCATAGATGTCGGAGGCGGGCAGGGTGTTGTCGGAGCAGAGGTGGCCGACCACGAACTTGACGCCGTCGTTGATCACCTTGTTGGCGATGGCCACAGCCTGCTTGGGATCGCAGGCATCGTCATAGATGACGGCTTCGATCTGCTTGCCCTTGATGCCGCCCGCCTTGTTGATCTGCTCGACCGCCATCTTGCCGCCGGTGAACTGCATGTCACCGTACTGGGCGACCGGGCCGGTCAGGGGGCCGGCGATGCCGATCTTGATGGTATCGGCCGCATTGGCCATGGAAACTGATCCAAACAGAGCCAAAGAAACCGCTGCTCTGACTGCCATTTTGCTGAAGTTATGCATTGATTCGTCCCTTAATCAGTGAATTGTTTCATTTTATGCACGTCATTCCGAGCCTGTGTCCCGCCAGCCCGGCGATAGATAAGGTTCTATCATTCCTCGCCGGGCAATAACAAGATGTTAAAGATACTAACCGGAGCAGGCGCGAGAGGGGTTTTGTGAAACTAACACGCAGTTTTTTGCTTTTTACTGGAGTTTAATGTCGCCAAGGTGGTGCAACATACAGATAACAAATTGTCATGGTGACAATTTCCAGAGTAAAAAACTGACGATATTTCATTCTGCGTCCGCTCTCATTTTGACCAAAATCCGTTTGCGCAAAAAGAAATGACCGCATAGATTAGCCAGCATTGATAATTCACTGGCAGCGCCCGTTAAAACCAAGCCTTTATTCGGGAAATCTGCTACTGTTCCGCCTTTGTTATTCAGGAGACAGAGATGGCAACTATCAAGGATGTCGCCTCGCGCGCAGGCGTATCCATCTCCACCGTCTCACATGTACTCAATCACACCCGTCGGGTCAGCGAAGACGCAACCCAGAAAGTGCTTGAGGCGGTGGCAGAGCTGAACTACGCGCCCAACTCGGTGGCGCGCAGTCTCAAGATCAATTCGACCAAGACCATTGGCATGCTGGTGACCACCAGTGCCAACCCCTTCTTCGCGGAAGTGGTACAGGGGGTGGAAGCCTACTGCTTCGAGCAGGGTTACAGCCTGATCCTGTGCAACACCGAGAACCAGCCGCCCCGCCAGCAGCACTATCTGCGCATGCTGATGGAAAAGCGGGTCGACGGCCTGCTGGTGCTGGGGACCGATATCGACACCCAGTTCAGGGACATGCTGCGTATCCACAAAAACGTGCCGCAAGTGGTGCTGGACTGGGGCAACGAGTGCGATTTCGCCAACGTGATCAACGACAACGCCCGCATCGGCGCGCGTCTGGCGGTGCGCCATCTGCTGGAGCAGGGCCACACCAACATCGTCTGCATCACCGGCCATCTCGCCAAGCCGACTACCCAGCAACGGCTGGACGGGGTGCGCGATGCCCTGGCTGAACAGGGGATGACCCTGAAAGAAGAGCAGATCTTCGAAGGGGACTACGAGAGCCAGAGCGGCTTCGATGCCATGCAGCGCATCCTGGCCCTCACCCCTCGCCCGACCGCGGTCTTTGCCTTCGACGATCCCATGGCCATCGGTGCCATCTGCGCCGCCTGGGAGGCCGGGGTCAAGGTGCCGGACGATATTTCCATGATCGGCTATGACGACGTGGAGATGGCGCGCTTCTCCAGCCCGCCGCTCACCACCATCCGCCACCCCAAGGCCGAGCTCGGCCTGCTGGCGGTGCAGCAACTGGTGAGCCGGATCCGCAACAAGGAGCTGGAAGTGGAGTCCATGACGGTGCAGCCCGAGCTCATCGTCCGCCGCTCGGTCAAGTCCCTGCGCTGACGGCGCCACGGGTGCCATGAACAAGAAACCCCCTCGCCAGCGAGGGGGTTTCTGTTTTTGGGCCCCTCTCGTATCTGGGGGCGTCAGGCCTTGAGGCCGAGCCGCCTGGCGAGGCGGTGCAGGTTGCCGCCGTCCAGATCCAGTGCCCGGGCAGTGGCAGCCCAGTTGCCGTCATGAACCGTCAGGGTCTGCTCGATGAGCTGGCGCTGGAACAGATCGGTGGCGGCGCGAAGGCCGAGGCCGGCAATGGCCGGGGAGGCGGGCTGGCTGACGGTGTCGGCGGGCAGGGATGAGCCCGTCGGCCCCAGGTTGAAGTGGTGGGGCTCCAGGGTCGGCGAGGGACTGCCCTGCTCGGCCCTGGCCAGCACGGCGGCGCGGTGGATGGCGTGCTCCAGCTCCCGCACGTTGCCGGGCCAGTCGTGGCGCTCGAGCAGTTGCAGCGCCTGTGGCTGGATACGCAGCTGCTCCAGCCCCAGGCCGAGCCGGCAGCGCTCGCAAAAGTAACCGGCCAGCAGGGGAATGTCGCCTGGGCGCTCCCGCAGTGCCGGGGCGTGGATCGGAAACACGCTCAGCCGGTGGTAGAGGTCGGCCCGAAACTGCCCCTCGACCACCGCCTGTTTCAGATCCCGGTTGGTGGCCGCCAGGATGCGCACATTCACCTTGAGCGGGGTGTCGTCACCGATCCGCTGCAGATCGCCGTATTGCAGCACCCGCAGCAGCTTGGCCTGCAGCGCCAGGGAGAGCTCCCCTATCTCGTCGAGAAACAGGGTGCCCTTGTCCGCCAGCTCGAACTTGCCCGCCCGATTGTGGATGGCGCCGGTGAAGGCCCCCTTCACGTGACCGAACAGCTCGCTCTCGGCCACGGATTCGGGCAGGGCGGCGCAGTTGAGGTAGACCAGGGGGGCATGGGCGCGGGGCGAACCGCCATGCACCGCCTTGGCGATCAGCTCCTTGCCGACCCCGGTCTCCCCCAAAATCAGCACGTTCAGCTCCGAGCTTGCCACCACGTCTATCTCGTGGCGCAACCGGGCCATGGCGGGGGAGTGGCCTATCATCTCCGGCTGCTCAGGGCCGGGCCGGGTGCCGGGGACCAGGGGCTCGCTGCTCTGGCGGGCAAGCCGCTCCAGCAGCAGGGCGTTGTCGAGGGCGGCGGCGGCCAGGGCGCCCACCAGACGCAGCTCCTCGTCGCTGATGCCGTCGAACTGGGTCGGGTTCATGCCGTCTATGGTCAGGGCGCCGATCAGCGCCTGATCCGAGAAGAGCGGCAGGCCGACACAGGCGTGCACCTTGAAGTCGTCGTGATCCGGCAGCAGGCCGTCATAGGGGTCGGGCAGGGCGCTGTCGGCAGGGAAGCGCACCACATCCCCGGCGCGGGCGATGGCCTCGAGGCGCGGGTGATCCTTGAGGGCGAAGCGGCGCCCCAGCACGTCCTGCATCAGGCCGTCGATGGCGAGCGGGATGAACTGGCCCCCCTCGTAGCGCAGCAGGGCCGAGGCATCCGATTTCAGCAGGCTGCGCACGCTCTGGATCAGGCGGTGGAAGCGGTCCTGATGAGAGATGCCGAGTTGCAGGTCGAGGGCGATGCGCGCCAGGCTGTCGGTCGAGATCACGATAATTGTCCAAATGACAGTATGTTTGTGATTTTGACTATAAAGGTGTGGTGTCTTAATGACAACGAGTGATATGAGAAGCCATTAAAAACAATGTGTTACCAGTTGGCACGTCCGCTGCAATAGCTGGTTCAGTTGAACATCCACTATTGCATTCGAGGAACTGCCTGATGAGCATTCACGTCAAGAACAACATCCACTGGGTCGGCCAACGGGACTGGGAGGTACGCGACTTCCACGGCACCGAGTACAAGACCCACAAGGGCACCAGCTACAACAGCTACCTCATCCGCGAAGGGAAGAATGTGCTGATCGATACCGTCGATCACAAGTTCAGCCGTGAGTTCGTGCAGAACCTGGCGGCCGAGATCGATCTCGCTTCCATCGACTACGTGGTGATCAACCACGCCGAGGAGGATCACGCCGGCGCCCTGACCGAGCTGATGGCCCGCATCCCCGGCACCCCCATCTACTGCACCCACAACGCCATCGACTCCATCACCGGCCATCATCACCACCCGGAGTGGAACTTCCACCCGGTCAAAACCGGTGACAGCCTGGACATCGGCAACGGCAAGCAGCTGGTGTTCATCGAGACCCCCATGCTGCACTGGCCCGACAGCATGATGACCTACATGACCGAAGATGCGGTGCTCTTCTCCAACGACGCCTTCGGCCAGCACTACTGCGACGAGCACCTGTTCAACGACGAGGTGGACCAGACCGAGCTGATGGAGCAGTGCCAGCGCTACTACGCCAACATCCTTACCCCCTTCAGCCCGCTGGTGACCGCCAAGATCAAGGAAGTGCTCGGCTTCAACCTGCCGGTGAGCATGGTGGCCACCTCCCACGGCATCGTCTGGCGCGAGGACCCCACCCAGATCATCCTGAAATACCTGGAGTGGGCCGACCACTATCAGGAAGACCGCATCACCTTGTTCTACGACTCCATGTCCAACAACACCCGCATGATGGCCGACGCCATCGCCCAGGGCATCCACGAGGTGGACCCCGGCGTGGCAGTGAAGATCTACAACGTGGCCCGCCACGACAAGAACGAGATCCTGACCCAGGTGTTCCGCTCCAAGGGGATACTGGTGGGCTCCTCCACCATGAACAACGTCATGATGCCCAAGGTGGCGGGCATGCTCGAAGAGATCACCGGCCTGCGTTTTCGCAACAAGCGCGCCTCGGCCTTCGGCAGTTACGGCTGGACCGGTGGCGCGGTGGACCGGATCCAGACCCGATTGATGGATGCGGGCTTCGATATCAGCATCTCTCTCAAGGCCAAGTGGCGGCCGGATGGCTCGGCGCTGGCCGAATGCCGCGAGCATGGCCGCCAGCTCGCCCGTCAGTGGGCGTTGCACCCGCTGGACGCACCCCGCCCGATCACCACAACCCAGACAACCGTGACGCCCGTCCCCGCGATGCCTGCTGTTGAGCCGCAAGCCGCAGCGGCCGCCGCCGAATGGGATGACGACCAGGCCATGCTCTGCACGGTCTGCCAGTGGGTCTATGACCCGGCCCAGGGCGAGCCGGATCAGGGGGTGGCGCCGGGCACCCCCTGGGCCCTGGTACCGGACAGTTTCCTCTGCCCCGGCTGCGGCATCGGCAAGGAGGTATTTGAACCCTGCGCCGTGGAGGCCTGTGTATGAGCGCAGCAACGCAGAGTGACGCCGGCATCAGCCGGGAGATAGTGGTGATCGGCAGCGGCTTCGCTGCCCAGCAACTGGTCAAGAGCCTGCGCAAGCTTAACGCCGAGCAGCCCATCCGCCTCATCACCGCCGACAGCGGCGATGAGTACAACAAGCCCGACTTGAGCCACGTGGTGAGTCGGGGCTGCCCTGCCGCAGCCATGACCCGTCAGAGCGGCAGCGATTTTGCCGAGCAGCAGCGCATCGCGCTGCTGCCCCACTGCCCGGTGCATGGCATCGACCCTGCCCGGCGGTTGGTGCTGACCGAACGAGGGGAATTCCCCTACGGCCAGCTGGTGCTGGCCACCGGTGCCAGTGCGGCGCGCCCCGATCTGCCGGGCAGCGAATCCCTGGTCACCCTCAACAGCCAGCAGGAGTTCGCCGCCATCGAGGCGCAACTGCGCCAGGCCCGCCGCATCCTGGTGCTGGGGGCGGGGCTCATCGGCTGCGAGCTGGCGATGGACATGGCGAGCGCAGGAAAAGAGGTGACGCTGGTGGATCTGGCCGACAGCCCCTTAAGCGCCCTGCTGCCGGCCGCCCTGACCGAGCCGCTGCAACAGGCCCTGCGCACCCAGGGGGTCAGTCTGCAGTTCGGGACGGGTCTCGCCAGGATGGATGCCCAGCCGGGGGATGGCTGGCGCGTCACCCTGAGTGACGGGCGTGTCAGCGAGCAGGATCTGGTGATCGCCGCGATCGGCCTGCGGCCGAATCTGGCCCTGGCCCGGGGGGCCGGGCTGGCAGTGGAGCGCGGCATCCTGGTCGATGATCGGCTGCAGACCAGCGATCCCCACATCTTCGCGCTGGGGGATTGCGTGCAGTGGCAAGGTCAGCTGCTCCCCTTCCTGCAACCCATAGTGCTGGGGGCCAATGCGCTGGCGCGCACCCTGCTCGGCACGCCGACCCTGCTGGCCCTGCCGCCCATGCTGGTGAAGGTGAAGACGCCGCGCTACCCTCTGCAACTGGCCGGCCGCACCAAGGACGAGGATCTTGCCTGGCAGTGCCGCTGGAACAGCCACGGCATGGTGGCCGAGGCGCACGGCGAAGATGGCAAGCTGTGCGGCTTCGTGGTGGGGGGCGACCAGATGAGCGCCGCCTTCCCGCTGCTGCGTCAGCTGCCCCGTTGAACCATTAATAGCCGAAGGCCGGGCTGACCCGGCCACTCGAGGAGAACCGATATGGCCATGCAACTGATCCCGTCTCACTGGGTGGTACGCCGTTCCACCCCCTTTTTCACCCGCCAGAACGTGCCCCAGGCCCTGCTCACCCACCACAACACCGCGGCCGGGGTGTTCGGCCAGCTCTGCGTGATGGAGGGGAAGGTCACCTATCACGGCTTTGCCGACGAACAGGCCGAGGAGCCCGAGGTGAGCCTGGTGATCCGGGCCGGGGAGTTTGCCACCAGCCCGCCCCAGTACTGGCACAGGGTTGAGCTGTCGGAGGATGCCCGCTTCAACATCCACTTCTGGGCCGAGCAGGCCGAATCCGACCAGCCGCTGTTCCACAGCCGCAAATAACGGGGTTTAAGGCTGAGGGGGCGGAGCGGGCAAATGCCCCCTCTGCCCATGCAGATCAAAATCATCAACTCAGATGTTGGTTATCCTGCCCCCTCGATTCGGATGAGCGCAGTGAGGGAAACATGAGCCTGTTGGAAGCCCTGACCATGACCTCGGGTCTGGTCTATCTGGTTCTGTTGTTGTGGCAGGGCCGCAGCGGTTGGGGTTGGACGCTCTCTCTGCTGTTGGCCGCCGCGCTCTGGCTGCTGGTGGCGGATTCGGTACTCTGGCTCGCACTGGGGCTGGTGGCCACGACCCTGGCGCTCTGGCTGCGCTATCGCCCCCTACTCATGCTGGCCCACATAGACAGTCAACGTCTCAGAACGGCCACCAGGCAGCTATTGCTGCTGTGTTGGGTGTTGGTGGCGGTTCAATATGTTGTTCATATCGGACAGTTGGGGCAGGGGATGAGCCCCTGGTTGGTGCGCCCCGACGTGGTGGACGGTTTCCTGCCCATCGCAGGTGGTCTCGGGCTGCGGACCTGGCTCGGGCAGGGGCTGACGGACCCCCATCACCCGGCAGCCACCGTCACCGTGCTGGTGCTCTCCTTGTCGGCCCTGCTGCTGGGTCGGGCGTTTTGTGCCTGGTTCTGCCCGCTCGGGCTGGTGGGGGAGTGGCTGCACGGCCTGCGCTCGCGCCTGTTGCCGGGGGAGTGGACCCCGCCGCGCTGGCTCGATGCCGTGTTGCGCGGCCAGAAGTTTCTGGTGCTCGGTTTTCTGCTCTTCATCATCTTGCTGGCGGTACCCGCCGCCGCCCTGCCCGGCTACCTTGCCAGCCCCTACCATCAGGCGGCGGACATGAAGATGGGGGCCTTCTTCTTCAACCTGACCCTGATCTCGGGCCTGTGCCTTGGCTGGGTGCTGCTGCTCACCGCCACCTTCCGGCAAGGGTTCTGTCGCTACCTCTGTCCCTATGGCGCCTGGATGGCCCTGCTCGGCCTGCTGACCCCGCTGCGCATTCGCCGTGACCCGGCCCGTTGCTTGCGAAGCCTGGGCCACGACTGCGACAAGTGCAGCCGGGCCTGCCCGTCTCGCATCCAGGTACACCAGCTCATCGCGGTGCGCAGCCTCGAGTGCACCAGTTGCCAGAGCTGCGTGGCCGCCTGCCCCAAGCGGGCCGATGCCCTGCATCTTGGCACGCGAGGGCTGCGACTCGCCCCCCGTCAGCTGCTGGGGCTGCTCTGTCTGTTGCTGCTGGTGTTGCCGCTGCTCGCTTACGGCTTGCTGGATCTCTGGGTCAGCCAGACACCGATCCCTGACCGTTACGAGCTGTTGCAGCGGCTGCCCTGGCTGAGCCACTGAGGGGGGAAAGGGCAAAAGGTGGATGATGGGGGGATCTTTCGGATTGGCGATAATAAGCTGTATAAAAATCCCCCGCCAAATTGTTAGCGCCATCCCACT
>JADHEF010000733.1_pt1 | contig 28616 bp, 30 predicted proteins | sample 8952391 | NCBI WGS metagenome assembly JADHEF01 (sample SAMN16124439, study PRJNA663245) | bioreactor sludge metagenome | isolation source: sludge (nitrite) | place: India:Bengaluru | collected 2019-02-28 | reverse complement strand
GCACCGGCCCAATCTCACCGCCAATGTTCCGCCCAAGATGCTCTCCGGCAGCAGTGGACCGGTCAATGTCAGCATCGAAATGGGCACGGGAACCCCTCCCTATACGGTGAAGTGGTCCAGCTCCTGCGGCGGCAGCTTCGCCAATCCCACCCAAATTGTCAGCTCGCCCCCTTACACCGCAAGCACCACATTCACTGCGCCCACGGTGACGGCAGTCACTCCCTGCATCATACGGGTCACCGTCACCGATGCCTGCGGCAGGAGAAACTTCGTGGCCCTGCCGGTGACTATCTATCCGGTGATGATGACCCTCACCAAGACCGACTTCAAGCAGGCGGTGCAGAAGGAGGAGCTTCTGCCCTACAGGATCTACTACAACAACACCGGCCCAATAACGGCGGAGAGTGTGATAGTCACCGATCTGCTTCCCCTGGGTGTCACCTACATCCCCACCGCCTATCCCGCGCCGTCCTCAGTCACCCACAACGGCAACGGCACCACCACCCTGATCTGGAACCTGGGAGACGTCCCCGCGGGCGGAAGCAGGAAGATGCTCCTCAATGCCACCGTCAACCTCACCGCCACCAGCCCCATCGTCGACAATGTGCAGTCCAGGGCCTACATCCTCGGTACGGGGCCGGTTTACAGGACGGCCAAGGATACGGACATACTCTCCCCAATCACCAAGTCGGTGAATAAAACCACAGCGGCAGCAGGAGACTATCTCAACTATAGCATGTGCGCCCGCTATGACGATCCCTTCCTGCTCATAAACGCTACAGTCAAGGATACCATACCCGACTACACCACCTATGTCATAAACAGCAGCAGTGCGGGAGGCACTTACTTCTCTGGCAACAAGACCATAATCTGGCAGCTGGGCAGCAATGAGCCGGGGATATCATCAAGCACAAAGCCGGGCACCAATGTCGTCAAGGTCTACTCAACCTATGACACATACACCCGGAGTGGGGGGGATGCGGATAAGAACTATGGTGCCTCTACCACCTTGCAGATGTCCAGCGGCGACAGGCGCTCCCTGCTCTATTTCCCCATCAGCAGCATCCCACCCTCCGCCACCATCAACAGCGCCTCCTTCTATGGCTACTTCTCCACAGCGGTGAATGGAGCCACGGTCAATATCTACAATATGAGCAAGTACTGGTGCCAACAGGCTGACCAGTGCTCCTGCACCGGCAAGATCGCCGAGGGCATATTATGCAATGTGCAGCCCGATACGCTGGCCAGAGGCAGAGGTGCAGTTTGGGGATACTACTCCTACAACAAGAATGCGCCATCCTGTGCCTGGACAGCGTCGGGGGGCGATTACGATAAGGTCACCTCTTACGGCACATTCCTGCCCAGTACCACCGGCTACAAGAACACAACCATCACTTCCCTTGTATCCGGCTGGAAGAGCGGCTCCATCGCCAATCAGGGAATCTTGCTGGAATACAGCGCCAATGAAGCTAATTTCGTTGAGATAACCAGCAGCAACAGTGCCACCAACAAGCCATATCTTTATGTAACTTATACCGGTGCGACGGGATCTCCCAAGACGATCTATCCCAGAAATGATACTTATATCGATCAGGCCAATGCGCTAAGGAATTATGCAAGCTGCTCCTATATGCAAATGGATGGAGGAACGGCTGACGCCAGCCGGCCTATGCTCTATTTCGACATCTCCAGCATCCCCGCAGGAGCAACAATCACCAATGCCTACCTTAATCTGTATGTCAGCATTGCAGGCACGGCAGGTGGCACAGCTACAGTGCGCCGGATGACCAGAGACTGGTGTCCGGTGACAAACTGCCAGTGTCAGGGGCTGGTGGTGGAGGGCAAGCTCAATGGCGCAGAACCGGATACGTTGGCGGAGGGTTATGGAGCCACCTGGAACAATTACATGTATAACGGCAAGTCCACCGCCTGCCGCTGGAGCACTCTCGGTGGCGATTATTTCACCACGACCACTCGGGGCACCATCCTCCTCAGCAATAACACCGCCGGCTGGAGGAGCGGCTCTGTAACCGGTCTGGTGCAGGGCTGGTATGGCGGCAGCATCCCGGTGCAGGGAATAGCCCTCACATCCACCTCCGGCACTCCCATAATCCAGAGCCGAGAAGGCACAAACAAGCCTTACATTCTCGTAAACTACACCATCGGACAGGGAACCAACCTCTCCATCACCGCCCGGCCCCTGCTCTCCTGCGAGGGAGGTCAGATCGTGGTGAACATGTCCGTCAACAGCTCCGTGGCCATGCCCACACTGGTGGCGCCGGACCCGCTGACGATAGACTCATACAATGCCAGCATAACCCTGGCCAGCGGCCCCACTCCCCCCTCCTATTCCAATGTTCCGGCCCTCTCCAATCGCTACTTCACCTATGTCTACAATGTGGACGCCGGCGACTATCCCGGATCGGTGGCCTTTTCCGGCAAGCCGAGCTTTCCCACCTACTTCGCCACTGCCACCTCCAACCGCCTACTGGTGACACCACTCCTCTTCTACGCCGTGCAGATCAATCCCTATCCCGCCACCCCCAACACGGTGAATTCCATCCCCAACACCGCCAGCTTCAGGGACGAGGCAGTTGTGCCCTCGGGCGTGGACTCCAATGAGGTGATCACCAATCTGGTCTGGCCGCGCAATATCCAGGTGACCAAGAGCGCCAACATCAGCTCCGGGGTCAAGTGCAACAATGTCCTCTTCTCCCTGGCAGTCAAGAACACCGGCCTGGCCAACCTGGTGACTGTGGAGGTGGTGGACACATTGCCGGAGGGCCTGGAGTATGTCTCCAGCTTCAACGGCTCGGACAACGGCCAGATCATCACCTGGGCCAACATCGGCCCCATGACCCCAGGACAGACCAAGACCCTGACTTTCATCGGCCATATTACAGGGGAGGTGTTCGGGCTTCTCAACAACACCGTCTGGGTCAAAGGAACCACCATCAACGGCAACAATGTGACCAACAGCAGCTACTATGTGGTAGAGGCCCAGAAGACGGACATCTCCGGCACCAAGACCCCGGACATAATCCAGGGCCCGCCCAGCACCATCATAAACTACACTGTGACCATGACCAACAACGGAGAGGCGACGCTCAGTCCCGCCATCATGAAGGATATCTTCCCCCACGGCATGGCTTTTGTGAACAGCACTCCCGCACCAAGCTACTCCGATCCGGCTCATGACACCTACTTCTGGAACTACACCAGCCTGGCGCCCGGCGAGACCAAGACCGTCTATATGAATGTGCACCTGGATGGAGAATACTATGGAGAATTGTGCAATCCGGTGTATTTCACGGGAAAGACGCCCTCCGGCCTGTACATAATCAACTCCACACGTGGCTGCGTCTACTGCCTTGAGCCGGAGATATCCCTGAACAAGAGCTCGAACTTTGCCACCGGCGACAAATGCCTGATCAACTACAGCCTGAATGTGACCAACACCGGAGAGGTTCCCCTCTATTCGATAAGCCTGGTGGACTGGCTGCCTGCCGGAATGCAGTATATCTCCAGCACCGGCGGAGGCAGCAATACCAGCAACACCATCACCTGGCCCACCTTCGGCCCCCTGGCCAATGGCAGCAGCCAGCTCTTCTATGTGCTGGCCAAGATCAAGCACTCCGCAGACGGGCCGCAGGAAAATGAGGCCAATGCCACAGGAAGATCGTCCACTGGCCTATATTACTCCTCGGAGGACTGGGAGAACTTCACTGCTCATGCCGTGGCCCTGGAGATAGAAAAGGACGCCAGCCCCAAGGAGGCGGCACTGATGCAGAACATCACCTTCACCATCAATGTAACCAATGCCGGAAATGGCAAGATGGATGTGGTGGAGGTGCAGGACATTCTGCCTACCGGCCTTACCTATATGGACGATAATCAAACCCCCAAGGGGACGGTGACAGGAAATATCATCACCTGGTCCAATGTGGGGCCTCTGGAGGCGGGAGAATATGCCAATATCAGCCTTATTGTGCAGGCGGATGGAGCTGCCAGCGGCCCGCTGAAGAATATGGCCGAGGCCACAGGAGAGCCGGAGGTCGGCTGCGACATCATGGCTGAGGCTGATGAGACCGTCACCATCTTCGCCAACGCCAACTTCACCGTGGTCAAGACCGCCCTCAATGAGTCGGTAGAGCCGGGGGACAATGCGGTGTTCGTAATCAATGTCACCAACACCGGAGAGGTGGCCCTGCCCACGGTGCGGGTGGTGGACGTCCTGCCCATTGGCCTCACTTATGTCTCGGACAACAGCACCCCGCCCGCCACTGTGTCCGGGCAGCTGGTGACCTGGAACAATGTGGGCCCCCTGGCGGCAGGAGCCTCCAAGTTCATTGAACTCATCGCGAAGGTGGTGCTCTGAGGAGGGAACTGCGCTTCCCTCCTCCTGCATTTTTTCCCCGATTGCCTCACCAAAGGCAAATCGCTTTTTAGCATAACATTCGAAATATTAATTTTATAAAAACTTGCTCCGCCTCACAAATACTATAATATATAATTAATTAAGTCATGCTATAAACAGAAAGATATAGATGCATTATTCATTCTTTCTTGAAATTTATGTTTTTAGAGTAAAGTTTATTAATTAGTAGGTAGAAACTTCGATTAATAAAAATAATTAGGGTGAATGCTATGGCATCAGCAACGAAGAGACTAAGATTGGGTGGAATGGCCGTTCTGGCTTTTTTAGTGGCGATGGTTTTCGCCGCTCAGGCTGCCTATCCCCCGGAAATTAACCTCAGCGTGGATAAATCAGCCCCGGCAGAGGTCAATCCAGGAGAGATATTCGACTACGTTATCACTGTGACCAACCCAAGCACCAGCGCTGCGCCAGAGGTTGTGGTTACGGATAAGCTGCCTTATGAGGTCACCAATGGGACCATTGTTGTGGACCCCCTCCTCGGACCAAGCAGCATCAGCAAAACCGGCGATCTGATCTATTTCCGCTTTGATGAGATCCCCGCCGGTGCTACGGGAACCATCACCATACCCGTGACCGCCCCCACCGAGGCGCCCACCACTCTCTACAACATAGTCAACCTCAGATACGGCAACGATCCCGACACCTCGAACAACCGCGTGACCGTCCCCACATATGTGGTACAGGTGGGATACAACCAGACCCTGGCTGCCTTCAGCTTTGAGGATCTGCTGCATAATCAGAGCCAGCTTCTCTTCCAGTTCGAGGATCTGATGCATACCATCCCCGAGACTGCTGAGGACAGGTACAACTTCTCCGTGAGCTTCGAGCAGCTCCTGCGGTCACAGGCCGCTCTGACCAGCAGCTTCGAGGACCTGCTGACCAATGAGAGCCAGACCGGCTGGGATACCGATTACACCGAGGAGAACCGCACTGCACTGCTCTGGAGCTATGAGCAGATGCTCTACGAGGAAGCCTTCCTCTTTGCTTCATTCAATGTGATGATCAACGACAGCTGGATGGATTTCTGCACCTACACGGCTGACGGTCATACCCAGGACGCCCAGACTGAACTCTTAGCCAGCTTCGAGGACCTGCTCCACAGGCAGAACCGGCTCTACAAGAGCTTCGACCTCTTGCTGAATAAGATCGATCTGACAGAACCAGGCGCAGAAGATTCGATGATCGACTTCCTGGCTGCATACGAGAACCTGCTCAGGATTGAGGCCAATCTGTACATGAGCTTCTACAACCTGCTCAATATGAAGTACGAGAACAATCCCTGCGCTCCAGTAGTTCCCGTCGACACTGACGGAGACGGAGTACCGGATGCCAGCGACAACTGCCCATCGGTCGCCAATCCATTGCAGGAGAACGCAGACGGGCAGCCCGATGGCGGCGATGCGTGCGACGATGATGACGACAACGACGGAATTCCAGATATCAGTGATCCAGATAAGGACAACGACGGACAGCCAGATCCCGACGCAGATGACTTTGAATAACTGCTCATCGTTTCGTAATCTCGCACAAGGAGGATCCAAACGGAAATAACATGGGCGATGTATTCGATCCTACACCCAATCCGTGGATATAGCGGTGAAAAACCGCTTGCCTCAATAATCGGAGTATTCGGCCATCCTCCAAAGGGATGGCCCTTTTTTGCCTTCATCTCTGCCAATCATATTTTATATGTTTTGACAGAAAATGTTATATATCTCCTTTGATATTTGAGTACATGGATCCTCAATGGTGATCAGATGCTCCTCCCAAGAATGAAGCTAAGAGTCTCTGTACTGGCTTCACTGGCCATTTTATTGATCCTACTCACTTCTGCCCAGGCTGCTTACCCCCCCGAAGCAGACCTCGGCATCGAGAAGGAGGCTCGCATCGGAGGAGTTCCGGTTGCGGAGGTTGATCCGGGAGCGGCATTCGATTATGTGATCACCCTGACCAACCACCACCCCTCCCACAGCGCCCCCGAGGTCATGGTCACAGACAAGCTGCCCTATGAGGTGGCCATAGGCTCCATCAACGTCAGCTCCGGCCTGGGGCCGAGCGCCGTCAGCCGGTCCGGGGATCTGGTCTATGTCCGCTTCGATCTGATCCCGGCGGGCGGCAGCGGCCAGATCATCATCTCCGTTACCGCTCCAGAGCAGGCGCCCACCACCCTCTACAATATAGCCAACATCAGATACGGCAACGATCCCAATCCGGGCAACAACCGGGTGACGGTCTCTACCTATGTGCCCCTCCTGGGATACGACCATCTGGGCTCAGCGGGAGGCCTGCCAGGCCAAGGGAATTTAGAGAGCCATCCCGCCCCGGCGGCCTCGGGCTGCCAGAGCTGTCAGAGAGGGTAAAGACGGCTCTGCCCATGGCCCACGCAAAGTCTCGTATCTCCCAATTTTTTGTGCCGCCGCTTCGCAATTCTCAAACCCTTGAATCTATATCCGATGAAGACGCAGTGGAAACCTGACATGTTCTGCGAGTATATTCAAGCGGCTCTATCCTAGGCAACATATGAGATGATAGAGGATGAGGAGCCATTTTATGGGGAGGTTCCTCCGCTGCGGGGAGTGTGGGCTATCGGAAAGACTCTGGAAGAATGCCGTGAGAATTTAAAAGGAGTTATAGAGGGCTGGATAGCCCTGAGGCTGAGACTGGGTCTGACCATCCCTCTTATCAAGGAAGTCAGCCGGGAAGAATGGTTTTCTGCAGAGTAGCGCCTCCATCTTGGGGCTGCCAATCCCGGAAACAGCCGCACCACCCAAAGCTTTATTCCATCCTCTACCTTTTCCCTTGATCATGAATCTCGGTCGGCTCTTCCGGTCCAAACCCACTCCCCGCATCGCTGCCAGCCCGCCCTTCAACTATCTGGAGCTGAGGGCCAAGCCCTTCTACATCGTGGCCTCGGTGGAGGTGGGCAACACCACCACCAAATGCGTTCTCACTGCCACGGACATGAACACCGGCAAGACCTATATCGTGAACAAGACGGTGAAGATGACCCGGGATGTGCGGCTGCCAAAACCCGGCGAGGAGATCTTCGCCCATACCATCAACGGCACCCCTTTGACTGAGCAGTCCATAGCCGAGCTGGTCAAGAGCACTCTTATCGAGAGCCACGAGAGAGCCCGGCTGGATATCAAGTGCGATATGCATTTCGTGGTGCGGTATACCGGGGTGGTGGCGGAGCTGGAGTCGCCTGAGCAGGTGGGAGCCTTCATCCAGGCCCTGGCCAGGGGCTGCCTGGATGCCGGAGTTCCGCCCAGGCTGATGACCCCGGCCATGTCCATCCACAATATCCTGGACAAATTCAAGCGCCTGACCATGATCGAGAAGGTCATCTTCATGGGAGCCGTCGCCTCCTGCTTCCCGCCCCAGGGATCTACAGGCGTGGAGGTGGTGGCCAATGAGATGGAGGGAGAGCTGGCCACGGCGGGGATAAAAGAGGGCAGCCGCTGGACCGATGTGGACTTCAGGAACCCCTGCCTCTCCATGGACTTCGGCACCACTTTGGACGGCAGGGTGACCAGCGACGAGCTGCCTTATGCCCATACCATCGGCAATCTCCTGGGCCTGGCCGGGGCCATTCCCGACGCCGTGGTGCAGGGAACAGGTCTCGTGGACAAGATCACCGGCGCTGCCCTGGACATCTTCGACGGCAAAACCAAACCGGATTACGGCAAGGAGGCCCTGCAGTACGCCGCCCAGATAGACGATCTGGTCAAGATCGAGCGGGTTCCCCTCTCCCGCACCAAATACGGCCTGGTGCCGGTGAGCCCAGAGGCCGCCGCGGGAAACAATGTGGTTCTCATAGGCTGCGATGTGGGGGTCAACGGCAGCGACCTTCCTAAGCTCCACCGCATCGGCTCCGACCTATATCAGTCCAAGAACCAGCGAGTTTTATTCGGAACCCTGGACCTGGCCATGGCCTCTGTGGCCCGCCGGCTGGTGCAGGTGGGTGTTGAGGAGGGCGTGGTGACCGGCAAGACGGCTTTGGGCGTCACCGGCCGGGCGGGGATCAGCGGCGGCAAGCCCGCCTTGATCATAGAGGAGATAGACAAGCTCAAGCTGTATGATGAGCCGGAGAAGAATGTGGTCTTCGTGGACGACGGCCTGGCCAGGGGAGCGGCGGTGATGGCCCGCTGCATGAACTCCATGGGCACGCCTAAAAACCCGTTGGGCGGCCTGAGGGGCAGCAGATGCATCCTCAAGGAGAGGATGGAGTATGAGGCGTCCAAGGGGGCTGCGCCCGTGCCCCAGCTGGACCGGCCGGACCAGGAAACCCATGCCTATTTCCAGGAGGGCCACGAGAGAGCATAAGATGCCCTCAAAAAATCATATTCCTCCTAAAATTGAGGGACAGGAGTCGCCCGTATCCGTAGAGTCCCTGGAGCGGCAAGAGGAGATGCTCTGGATCAGCCATGAGCCCGCTCCCCAGGAGGCCTTTCCTCCCTGTATCAAGGCCATACTCTCCAGGCCGCCGGAGGGAAAAGGCAAACACCGAACCGCTGCCATCCTGGCCTCGTTTCTGGGTCAGGTCGGATACGATGGAGATGAGGCGGGGCGGATCTGGCATGGGGCGACGGATGCGGAGGAGCGCATATTTGAGGAGTGGTTTTGCCGCATGCACTGCCCCAAGTGCCGGGCTTTACAGCGAAAAGGCAAGGGCTATCCGGAGCTGGGAATAGCCGATCTGGGGCTGTGCCGCCCCGATGATCTCTGCCTTAATTTCGAGGGACCGGTGGAGTATGCCTGCCGGATTTTGTCGGAAAAAGATAGGGAGAGGGGGTCTCTCAATCCCATCAAGACCAGATATCGTCTGCGCATCTTTGACTGGTCCACGGGAAAAGAAGCCATAATTGAGCTTTCGGAAAAGGAAGGGGAGGCGCTCGAGGCACTCTTAAGGGAAAAGGCCGCCGGCAGGGATAAGATGCTGGTCTATAAGAGGGTCCGGGTCAAGGGGAGGCTCAAGCCATGCTTTTCTTTGCGAGATCAGGAGGAGCCCAGAAGGCAGATGCTCTCTGATCTGATCTAAAAAGATGGGCCGTTTTCCGGCTTATTAGCCCATAACCTCCACCTTCAGGGCATCATCGAATCTGACTGCTTCCGCTGAAAAGGAGGCCAGGATATCCACCCGGTATGATCCCGGCGAAACATCGGCCACCCAGTTGCTGAAGTATCGATTTCCCAATGATCTGATCAAAATCAGCCTCTCCACCTCGGCTCCGGCGGAGTCCTTGACCAGGGCCTGGACCGAGAGCTGCGTCTCTTCCGGATTCTGCCCCTCTAATTGATTGAAGGCAAAGACGGCAGTGATGAGGGTAGTGCCTCCGGATTTGACCGGAGCCGGGGTGGCATTAATGCTCTGCAGAGAGATTGTCCCGGAATAGTTTCCCGCCTGATCAGCTTTCACCACATTTTCCCTGCCCGCCATCTCCTGTTGAGCGGGCAGTGCATCCTGTTGAGCGGGCAGTGCAGCCTGACTCGCAGCTTGATTTGCCGCCTGATTGACGCCAAAGGCGGCAGGCTCTGCTCCCGTGGGATCCCAATTCATGAACTCATCGGCGCTGCGGCTCCAGTCTGCTTCACCGCCGCATGATGAGCAGGCGGCAAAGGCGTTGCTGGCCATGATAAAGAGAGCGGCCAGAATTGCCGAGATAGTGAGCATATTCGGTCCATTCATCCTAAACCCTTCCTGTGGAGGCTTTTTTCCATTTCCGTCTGCGGTCGCCTTATCCTCAGATTAGCCCAGCACCTCGATCTGCAGGGCGTCCGGGAAGCTTGCCGCTCCATCCAGGGAGAATGCGGCGATATCTATGCTGTAGGCTCCCGGCGGAACGTCGGCGGTCCAGTTGGCGGAATACAGGCCGACGGATTGCCTGATCAATGGCAGCTTGGCCACCTCGCCCCCGGCGGAGTTTTTAATCTGTGCATTGGCGGAGAGCTGCATCTCTCCCTGATTTGTCCGCTCAGAGCTATTGATATCGAATGCTACAGTGATCTTGCTGGTGGCTGTGGAGTTGATGACCGCCGGAGTGGCATTGATGCTGTGCAGGGCGATGCTTGCCGAACCAGGATCTGAAGCATTTTCTGCCGCAATCGGGGCGTCTTCTGTTCTTCTCTCGAATTGAGAGGACTCGGCCCTGGCCACCTTCGGCCCGAATGCAACCGGTTCCTCACTCATGGTCCTGCCCTCTAAAAAAGCGCTGGCCGTCTCACTCCAGTCCGCTTCCTTAGCGCAGGATGAGCAGGCAGCATCTGCGCTGCCGGCCAGAACAATAAGCACAGCCAGTATGGCCATAACAGAGAGCATGCGTGTGTCTTTCATATGATCTCCTCTAATCCTTCAATTTTTCTTCAATGCGAATGTCAATGAGTTTTCTCCTCTGCGGGTTCGTATCCTATTTATATCATCCTGGCGGCCAGTATATCTGGATCGGGCTGCGGTGCAGCCGGGAGAGGAGAATGGCAATCTCAAAGAGACCACTCCGGATCATAGCTCTCGCTGATCTTCATGACTGCAGTGGCAGGCTGGAGCGGCTGCGGACAGTTGATGCCGATCTGATAGCCTTTTGCGGAGACCTGCATAACGGAGGCAGCCGGGAGACTGCCCTTCCGACAGCGCTTGCGCTGGCCAGAATAGGCCCTCCGGTCCTTATAGTTCCCGGAAATATGGACCACAAGGATTTTGTCCCCGATCTCTGGAATGTGGCGGGCTTTAAGATGCTGCATGGCTCCTCTTTGATGTGTGGGGAGATCGGTTTTATTGGTCTCGGGGGGATGGTCGCCAGGGATCCCCGCCGCCCGGGCCATCCTGCCCGCTACTATCATGGCGACGAAGAGGTATATCCCATTCTGGCCCGATGCCACCAGGAGATAGCCGGGGCGACATTCAAGATCATTTTATCCCATCAGCCGCCCCGGGGGGCCCAGGACACCCTTTACAGCGGCGAGAGCTCGGGGTCCACGGGCCTGCGCCGCTTCCTGGATGACTTCCAGCCCAACCTCCTCTTATGCGGGCACATACATGAGGCCCGGGGGGAGAGCCTCGTGGGCAAATGCCGGGTGGTCAATGTGGGGGAGATGCGGCAAGGGTTCGCAGTTATGGTGGAGATTGGAGATGAGATCTCAGTGCAATGGATCTGAGGATCTGGAGAGGGCGATATGAGTTGGGAGACAAATTCCGGCCTTCAGGCCATGAGGCAGCTAAGCAGACTCCTTCCCCCTGGCGGCCTGAAAGACCGGGAGAAGGTGGAGAGGGATATGGAGGAGATGATCTCCCGGGACTATGAGCCCTACTTCTCGGGCAATGCCGCTTTGCACCTTTTGGCGGCCTGCCAGAGATGCGGCAGATGCTGCCGGGAGGAGAAGAGCATTGCCGTCTCCATAGAGGACTGCCGGAGGATAGCCCGGCACCTGGGCCTCTCTCAGAAGAGATTCATGATGGAATATACCCGTCCCCATTCTCTGAAGTCCGCAGCTGTGGGCTCGGCCAGGTTGCTTTGCAAGGACGAGGGAGAGCCCTGTCCCTTCTATGATCCCCTTCTGCCCGGCTGCCGGATCCATCAAGCCAAGCCTCAGGTCTGCCGGGCTGTTTTCTACCTCTCCAAGATGAACCTGCTCCTATGTAGGGAGGAGAAAGAGATCAAAGCCATACCGGGCTGTCCCGCCGATGTCCTTCTGCGAGAGAGGCTGGCCCAATTTCGCCGCAATTTGGAGGATGAGCCCGGGGCGGGGGAGGGGCTGGAGGCCCTCTTCTCCTCTCCCGGGCCGGAAGTGGACCTCTTTTTGCTGCTGCTTCGCCTGAAGGGTCTGGAGATCTATTTTGGAGGAGACCGGGCAGAGCGCTTGGCCCGCCGGCTGGGCCTGCCAAGGCTGGCGCAGGAGGAGGAGCTGAAGGCGGGGGCTTTATTGTATGCGGCCGCTCTCAGCTACGGCTGTCCTCTTTCAGGCGCAAAGCAAAAAAAATGACCGAGTATTGATAGAGGCTCAGAGGCCCATCTGAGCTTTGAACCACTGGTACATCTCCCTGGCCGCACGGTCCAGGGCGCTCTCCGCCGACTCCTCTATCCTGGGAAGCAGCTCCTCTCTTATGTCCTGGCTTACATCCTCCAGGGCTCCACCGGAAAAGCCTGATGAGCCATCGTCCCACCAGTATCGGGGATCGAACTCATTGTCTGTGGAGTTGTCCAGCCGGGCGTGTCCGCTGTCCACCAGCAGCCGGTTGAAGTTCGGCGCTGCCAGGGGCTGGCCGTATGCTCCGGCCAGATAGACCTGGCAGAGCAGGCTGTCCTGGGAATCACGACCGCTGGGGCTATAATCGTCGATATCCAGGTAGACTCTCCGGCCCTGTAAAACGGCATAGGTGAAGTCCCGGGCGGCAGGGCCGTCTGCAGTCTTCATATCCGGAGTTTCCACATCGGCCAGCCGCACCCTCTCCGTCCTTTGCTCGACCCTGGGATCGGCCTTTTCTATCTCAAGATCGAATGTACCCCCGTCCAGGATATTGGTGACTGTCCCATAGGCCTCGTCCGGCGCGGCCAGGCAGATGCAGGAGAAGACGATGAAGGCCATTAATGCTATCGATATTGCCGATATGAGCGGCATTCTTTTAATAGAGCCCGGAATCATCCATTCAATCTCCACTTCCCGTGTATCTGTTTCATCCTGATATCTTCCGCCTTCCCGTTTCTCAAGGCCGGTCCACCATGATCTTGAGGCTCATGGACCGGTTTTCAGTGCCGTTAATCGCCGCAATCCAGTACTCGGTGGTCTCATTGGGCTCTACCCGGACCGAGCCTTTGAGATCAACTTGCCCCACACCGGGGCCGATCAGAACCCTCTCCGCCCCGATTACGCTCCAGCTTAGGTTGGCGGCTCCTCCGGGGCTGACCACCACCGGATCGGCACGGAAGGCCTCTATGACCGGATACTGGTGGCCGAAAACATTTAAAGCCAAGAGGCCGCCGCCCAGGAAAGCCGCTAAAAGCAGTATCCAGATCGCAATTCCCGCTGGCGTCTTCCAGAAGGACTTTTGCATCTCCCAGTAGTTCTTCCTTTCAGCCATCAGAAAAGGGCTTTGGGGCTTTTTAGTAGATATATTCTGCTGCTTTAGAAGTTGTCAATCGCATGGTATTTCCGGCTGGAAGAGGACGATCATGGCTGCCTGATATGCCGGCAGGGATATGAGATCAGGTATCCTGCCAAAAGCAGACAGATATTTTAATTACGACCGATCACTTCTCCCTCAAGGTGATCATATGTTTCCGGGACTAGGAGGTCTGGGCGGAAGGGGCGGCATGAGCCCCAAGAAGATGAAGGGCATGCTCAAGAACATGGGCATAAACATCGAAGAGCTGGACAATGTCATCGAGGTGGTGGTGCGCCTGCCCGATCGGGAGATCGTCATATCCAATGCCTCAGTGGCCATAATGGACGCCCACGGCCAGAGGAGCTATCAGATATCGGGAGATGAGTCCGAGCGGCCTCTATCCGCTGGTGCAGCGCCTGCGGCAGAGCCGGTGCTGGAGATTCCTGACTCGGATGTGGAGCTGGTCAGCGCCCAGACCGGGGCCAGCCCGGACCAGGCCAGAGCAGCTCTTCTGGAGGCAGGTGGCGACCTGGCCGCAGCCATAATGAAGCTGTCTGCAAAATAGCCCCTGGAGAGAGCAGCCTAAATTTTTTGCAAGCATGCCGGTCATCATTCGCGATCCGGTTCACGGGGCCATATGCCTGGATGAGCTGGAAAAAGAGCTTGTCCTCTCCCGCCCCCTGCAGAGGCTGAGAGGTATCAGGCAGCTGGGGCTGGTGGACTCGGTCTATCCGGGAGCGGCACACAGCCGGCTGGAGCACTCTTTAGGCTGCATGCATATGGCCGGCCGAATGGCAGAGCACCTCGGCCTTCCCGCCGAAGATGTGAAAAAGGTGCGCCTGGCCGGGCTGATGCATGACCTGGGCCACTCCGCCCTCTCCCATGCCGTGGAGGGGGTGCTGAGCCGAAATCCGGATCTTCAGCCGGTCATAGAGGGCAGGCCGGTCTTCCGGCATGAGCAGTTCACCCGAAGCATCATCATGGAGCATCCCTTTCCTGAGGAGGCCCTGCGAATTGCGGAAAGCCTCTACGGCGAGCCGGGAGAGCTCTTTCTCGAGGTCGCCGAGATCGCCTCGGGATTGAGGCCTCCCCTGGGCCAGATCATCATGGGAGACATCGATGCCGATCGCATAGATTTTCTTCTGCGCGACTCTCACCATGCCGGCGTCTCTTTGGGGCTTGTGGATACCGACCAGATCCTGCAGGCCTTGACGGTCAAGGAGGGGCGGATCGTCCTTGCCGGGCAGGGCGACTATGCGGCAGAGATGTCCCAGACCGCAGCCGAGTCCATGCTCATCGCCAGGGCTCATCACTACAATGCCCTGGTCTACCACCCCCGGGTCCAGTCCCTGCGGGCCATGCTCCTCTCGGCATTGGAGAGAGCCCTGCAGGGATTGCCCGTAAATGAGGCCAGGAGCAGCATAATCATTTTCTTCCGGGAATACACCGATCCGGATCTTCTGGATTTCATCCGAAGGAATGGAGACCCGGCCTGCCGTAGCCTCCTCTATAGCATAATCTTTGGCCAGGCCCTGCCGCTGGCGGCCAGATTCGACCACCGATCCCTGCCACCGGATATCAGGATGGCTCTCTCCACCATCTCCCGCCACGGACGGATGAAAAAGCTCTTCGAGGACTCACTTGGCCGGAAATATGGTGCTCTGGTGGATGTGACTGTGGGAAGCGGTGTGCCCCGCTCCATGAGAACGGAGGCGGGAGCATTTCTCTATGACGATTCTCCCCTGGCGGCAGGACTGGTCCGGTCTCTCACCCGCCAGATCGCCATCTCCTTCTTCTCCGACGGCAGGCCGGAGATCTCCCTGCAGGAGATAAGAGAGCAGGCCGAGAGGCTGCTCACCTTTATCCGATCGGAGAGCAGTCTTCCTATAGACGGATTGTTGCTGCTGTTTTTTACCCTTCACCGGATGCTCTCAGAGAGCTTTGGAGAGAAGGTCCTGGTGCCTCGCATCAGAAACATAACCTGGCTGTACCGCACCGTAGCCAGGATTAGAGAGCTGGGACATTCCGAACTGTCCAATCTCTTCGATTACAGCTTTCAGGGCCACTATGGCTTTCCCTACAGCGAGAGGCTCTTCGAGGACATCCAGATTTTAGTGGCCAGCGGCATGATCTACCAGGATTTGAGGCACTATGAGCGGGATGGAAGGTGGCTGCTGCGGTACGAATATATGCTCACGGCGGAGGGGATAAGATATGCAGATTCTGTCTCTAATTCTTATAAGAGAGAATCGGAGGCATTGGCCCGCCATCTGAGGCAGGAGAGGCACTCTATACCCTATGATGTAGTAAGCCTCAATCTGCGAAGCTATTCTGGAAAGAGAGAATGAGATCTATTGGCTGAGAAAGAATGCCTGAGAGATAGTAGCTGCCAAATGGAATCTGAGAAATGTCCTACTGATTTCAGGATTTCATGGCCATCGAGACCAAAAAATCATGGCAGCCGGCATTAAGGCACGCCGGCTATTTTGGATAAGCGGTCTAATTCATCTGGTGCTTCTTGAATGGGCTCTGCTCGTAGGTCTGGACGGCGCTGGAGGGTGTCCAGTCATCGCTCAGGAAATCGTAGATTGCCTCTCCGGTCCAGGCCAGCTCTCCACCCTTCTTGGCTCCCGTGGCAGTGTAGACGGGTGGCTCTGCAGCGGGTGGAGTGTAATTCTCGTCCAGGAAGTCGAGAATGGCATATGTGGAGTTATTCAGGGTGGTGTTGTTATTGGTCATATTTTTGAGCACGCCCATAGCTTGATCGGCCAGGGGGGCCTCGAATGTGCTGGGTGTCCAGCTGTCATTGAGGAAAGCGGCCTGGCTGGCGGTGGTCAAAACTGAGTTCTCGGCTGGTTCCGGTGCAGCCTTGACTTTATCCTTTAAAACCGGTGCGGCAGGTTCGGCTACAATGGCGGGGAGCAGCCCGCTGATAGCCACCAGAGCAATTAGAGCAAGTATAATATGTCTCATGGGGCCTTCATTACTTTCCAGGTATCCATAAAGCTTTCCGTCGGCGCGGGGTATAGTTATTGGATCTGTTTTTTCTCCCGCCGGGCTTTCAGCTCCGCCGCCGTTGCCCCGGGATGCTCGGCCAGATATGCCGCCACATGGGGCAGGTGCACCAGAGTGCAGTTGATGCAGCTCCAGAACCTCTTTCCTTTTTTTGTTCTCACGTAGCTTCCCAGCTCCACATCCCTGCAGGGGTAGAGAGGACAGAAGCAATGGGTGCAATCCTGCTCCGGGAGGTGATGGCAGGGATAATAGGGGCAATTGTCTCTGCCAGTGGCCTGGGCCGGCTGGTCAGCTGTCACCCGCAGCAGGCACGGATCGTCGGTGACCAGACCATCCGCCCCCAGGCGCAGCATCCAGCCCGCCTCCTCTCCGCTGTTGACTGTCCAGGGATAGACCGCCAGGCCCTGCTGATGGGCCTCTTTAAAGAGCCTGGCATTGACTCTCCTGGGAAAGATGGCAGAGGCTCCCGCCTCCAGAGCCAGCCGGACGGGATTGATGGGCAGAGCGGAGATGATGATGCCGGTTTTAAGAGAGGATATCTCCGAGAGCTCGCACAGGCTGGCGTGATAAAAGGAGGTCACAATGCAGTCCTCTCTGCAGGTGCTCTCAGCCAGCAGACCTTCCAGCCCCTCCTCCTTCATCTCTACAACCAGGCCGAGGCCCAGCTCTCTGGCAAGGGTGATAGCTTCCTTGAGGGTGGGAACGGTCGAGCTCTGATCCAGGCTGCCGTCGCGATTGCGGAGACGCAGGCCCTTTAGCTCCTCAAGGCTCCGCTCTCCCACCGGGCCAGAGCCGCTGCTGGTACGTTCAAGGCTCTCATCATGCATCAATACCAGCTCGCCGTCGCGCGAGAGCCTCACATCCATCTCCACCCAGTTTGCATGGCATGAAGCCGCTTGCTCTATGCCCCGCAGGCTGTTTTCCGGGGCAAGGGCGGCAGCAGTTCTGTGAGCTATGACCAGAGCCATCACTCCAGATATGATGGGAAAATATATCATTTTTTGCTGCCAGAGCCTGGCAAAGGATTATACCAGCAGAGGGCGACAGTACAGCCGAATGCTGGCCAATTTAAATAAATTCTGCAGCCTGAAGAGGGACATAGCACAGATCAATATAGATCCCTTGCAGCGGGGGGGAATTCTGACCCCAGAGGCTCGCGCTGCCCTGGTGGAATGGGGGGACGGATATTCCGTATGCGACTTTTGCGCCGGAATGCTGGACCATATCACCAATCCTCCCGTGGAGGAGTTTGTGCACTCAATCCTGCCGGAGTTTTTGGGCACGGATGAGGTGCGCATCACCCACGGAGCCAGGGAGGGAAAGTTCGCCGCCATGCATGCCCTATGCGAGAAGGGAGACACAGTGGTGGTGGATGGAAATGCCCATTACACCACCGTCCTGGCAGCAGAGAGGGCGGGCCTGAAGATAGAGTATGCTGCGGCCAGCAAGCCGCCTCAATATGCCCTGTCGGCGGATGCCTATCAGCAGGCCATAGAGCGAGCCTATGAGCAGAAGGGCAATGTGAGCTTGGCCGTGCTCACCTATCCCGATGGAAATTATGGCAACCTTCCGCCTGCAAGGGAGATCGCCGATATCTGCCACGACTACAGCGTGCCCCTGCTGCTCAACGGGGCCTATGCCGTGGGCCGCATGCCGGTGAATGCCCGGGAGTTGGGAGCGGATATCATTGTGGGCAGCGGCCATAAGTCCATGGCTGCCTCCGGGCCGGTAGGGGTTCTGGGCGCCTCGGAAGAGTATGCCCGGCCCATCTTCCGCCTCTCAGCAACCAAGAAGAATAAAGAGGTGGAACTCCTGGGCTGCACGGTGCGGGGCGCTCCCCTCCTCACTTTGATGGCCTCTTTTCCCGCCGTGGTGGAGAGGGTGGCCTCTTGGCCGGAGGAGGTGGACAGAGCTCGCTGGTTCTCCGGGGAGATGGAGAAGATGGGCCTGCTTCTGCAGGGCGACCGGCCCCACAATCATGATCTGATGTTCTTTTTGGCCGAAAACCTCTATCAGATCTCCCAGAAGGCTAAGAAGGGACGCTACTTCCTCTACCGGGACCTGAAGGATCGGGGTATTTCCGGGATCAAGCCCGGCCTCACCCGCCAGTTCAAGCTGTCCACCTTCGGCCTGGCACGGGAGGAGCTGGAAAAGGTTTTATCGGCATTCAGGGAGATCATAGAGTCCTACCAGTAGCAATTTGGGATGAAGGGGATAACGGATTGCTCCTCCTTATGGCAATCCGCTGCCTCCCATTCCTATGGGTATCTGGCTGATGTCCCCCACACCGATGAGGATTCGGTCTGCATCCTGGCGCACATCATGGAATCTCGATTTTTCGGTGTCTGGTGACGACGAGGCGGCGGACGCCTCGGTCAGGGGGGCGCTCTGGTCTGTCTTCGATGCATCCATATTCTGGCCTGAAGAGGGATCCGCGGGGCGGGAAAGCTCTACCACTGCCGGTAAATAGCTGGTGAGATCTGGATTTATCCAGATGGCCTGGAAATTTCCTCTCCGGGTGATGTTTCCATCGCATATCTGCAAAAGGTCTCCGGAGATTGATTCTGAGGCAGGATCATATTCTCCTGTCAGGCGGCACCCGCACATCGCGTCTCCCTTCTGCGCCGTCAATGCCAGGCTGACATTCTCATCTTCAATCATCCCAACCACCAATCCATTCCAGGCCTGGCCGCTGTCCGGCTCGAACTTGGCCCGGCCATATAGGTCTCCCCCCTCCTGACGGAGGAGCATGATCACCTGGCCGTCTTCCTCTATTCCGGTTAAAGACCAGATATAATTCAGGTTGATGGATTCTGAATTCAGAGTCACATCGTTATTTGATTCGTTTTCCGTCTGCCCTTGACAGTTGCCTGCCCAGAGTGCGATCACAAGCAGCAGGCCCAAGATCTTGATTGCACTTATCGACATTTTGCCACCAGCTTCTTTTGGAGCATTTATGATTGCTTCTGATTATATTCGTCATCTGACTATAAGAGCTCTGGGTGCATCCCGGAGGATTCGACCCTCTGCATAAATGGCCTCAATATAGGCTTGTATTATATCCCAAGAAAGCAAAAGAACGCAAAAAAGTGCTGGGCAGGGATTGCCTCCCTATTTAATTGAGTCCGCTTCCGCCCATGCCTGGTGGAATGCCGCTCAGATCTCCGCCTGGCCCGATCTTGTCTTTATAGGTGCGAACGTCCACGAACCTTGATTTTGGATCCTGCGCCTGACCGGCTGCGTCTGTGGAAGTGGTGTTGACTGCGGCAGATGCTACGGGCTCCTTAACCTCCTCTTCCACTACAGCGGGAGTGTAGCTGGATGTGCCCGGGCTGATCCACATAGCGGTGAACTGTCCGCCGCCTATCTTCTGTCCGCCGCTGGTCTGGGTGAAGTTTCCATTTACGGTATCATTGGCGTATGTGCCGGTCATCTTGGTGGTGACCATCTTATCTTCCTTCTGTGCAGTCATGCTCAGCTCAACCCGGTCTCCTTCTACCGAGCCTGTGCCTTCTGCATTCCAGGCCTTTGCACCCTCGGGCTCATATTTAGCCCGGATGAAGAGATCGGATCCGTCCTGATCTACGGCCATGCTGATGGGCCCCTCGGCCTCAATTCCGGAGACCGACCAGATGTAATTGAGGTTCAGGGCGGATGATGCGGTCTCATTGGTGACATTTGTGCTTTCATTGCCTGCGTCCTGCTGGGCCCAGGAGGGGGCGGCCAGCAGAAACACCAGCATCAGAGGGAGAATTATGCATTTCTTATCCAATAATATGCCTCCAGTTTAACTAGACTATTTGGCGATAGACTTTTCGTCATTTGCCTACAATGCACTCCAACTCATCTTCTCCTTTATAAGCTTTTCATTGATCTGAGCGGAAGGGGCGATCCTGAAATCCTTCTTGTTTCCCAGGGCGGGCCAGGCCTGAAACGAAAGAAGGATGTACCACCCCCGCCGATCTGCCTGACATGCGCACATTCGTCATCATGGGCCACAAGGCCACCACCTCTCCCAACTTCTCTTTGGAGGACATCCCCGGCACCTCCGGCCGCCTGGATATACTCTGCCGGGCAGTCACCGCCGCCTTCGTCATCTCCCACGGCATCAGAAAGGATGTATTGGTTTATCTGGTGCTCCTGGGAGGGGATGCCCCCAAGACCATTCTCCTCCAGGGGGAAAGCCTGCGCCATCTCAATCCCGATGAGCGCACCACCGCGGCTCTCCTCAAGAAGGCCCTGGCCATTCCCGCCACGGAGAGGTGGGCCATGTCCACCTCCGGGATCACAGTGCGGCTGGGCGGCCTGGCTGAGCTACTGGAGGATCTCAAAGAGGCGGATCTGGTTTACCTGAAAGAGGACGGTTTGGAGATCAGGAAGATGGGAGGCATCAGCCCGGAGGGAAAGACGACCTTCATACTGGGGGATCATATGGGCATGACGGAAGAAGAGGAGGAGCTTATCGACCGGGCCGGGGCCAGGAGGGCTTCGCTGGGAAAGACAAGCCTGCATGCCGATCACTGCATCGTAATATTGAACTGGATGCTGGACACCAATGTATTTATGCAGGGATGAAGAGCAATATTTTCTGTATTCTGATTGGTGATATGAAATGTCCGATGCAAAAAGCCCCTGGCTGGCAGTGATCCTTAATCTGCTCATTCCCGGCCTGGGCCATATCTATCTGGGTCTCGTCAAAAGGGGAATAGTTCTTTTCTTCCTCACGGCAGCTGTGGCAGCTATTAGCTCGGGCATGGGCTGGATTGTGGGAGTCATACTCTGCTCCTATGATGCCTATCAGATTGCTAAAGGCAGGCCGGCACCCTTCGACTTTCTGGAGAAGTATATCGGAGAGTAGAGCTGAGGCATTGGCCCACCTGAGGCCCCCCGCTCTCAGGCATCTCTTTCTTTCTTGTAATCCTCTCTGATGGCCCTGGCCATCTCCTCGTTCGCCTCCACGATCAGGGCACCCAGGTAGTCGCAATTCTTGCAGCGGTAGAGCTTGCCGGTATAACCGCCTGCTTCCAGGTATAGCTCGGAGCTGCCGCATACCGGGCAGACCTCCCGGATGTTCTCAGGCTTCATGATGATGTCTTGAGGGCCTTAAGAAGTTGAATCCTTTGCTTTGTTTTGATGCAGACAGATATCTTTATGGATCGCCAGAATCATTGTATCTCAGGAGAATAAACTGCGAAGGGTACTTTTTCGGCTTTAATGGTGGTGGAGATATGACGCGAATAAGCTCAAAGGGGAAGTGCAGCTATTGTGGTGGAAGCTATTCTAAATCAACCATTTTAAGGCACTTGCAGGCCTGTCCGGCCAGAAAGACGGAGAACGAGGCGCCCTCAAAGAAAGGCTCAGGGAAAGTGGTGGCTAAAACCATCTTTCATCTGCAAGTAGAGGGGCTCTACCTGCCTATGTATTGGCTGCATATCGAGATTCCCGCCAAAGCCAAATTAGACGATCTGGACAGTTTTTTAAGAGACTTATGGCTGGAATGCTGCGGCCACCTGAGCAGCTTTGAGATCCAAGGCCAATCTTTCTTCTCGGAAAAATTTGAGCCGGGCGATCGAAGCATGAGATTTGCCCTGGAAAAGGTGATAGCTCCGGGAATGAAGTTCGAGCATATCTACGACTTTGGAACCTCTACTGAGCTGCTCATAAAGGTGATATCGGCCAGAGAAGGACAGGCGCAGGGCAAGGGCGCAGTCATCATGGCCAGAAACGATCCGCCTGATATCAGATGTAACGCCTGCGGCAAGCCGGCCACAGCTATTTGCTGCGTGTGCAGCGATGAGGGCACCGGATATGTGTGTGATGATTGCGCTAAAAAGCATGAATGCGGTGAAGATATGCTTCTGCCCCTGGTCAACTCTCCTCGAACTGGAATGTGTGGCTATACCGGTGAATGTTATGATTAGAAGAGCCTCATCAGCTCCTCCGCTATGATCCTGTATCCGGCCTCATTGGGATGATCCAGTCCCGGCAGGATGAGGCTGGAAAGCGGCGTGCCCTGCTCCACCCGCCGCATCCAGGCTCCATGAACGTCCACAAATCCCACATCCATCTCCCTGGCCACCCTCTCTATGGCCTGATAGTAATCCAGAACCAGCCGGTCGTAGGGCGGAGTCTCCAGGAGCTGGGAGGTGAGGAGCAGAACCTCCGATCCCGGTCCGGCCCGGATGCGCCGCACCATCTCCACCAGGTTCATCTCGAACTCCTCCAGGCCCAGGCCCAGAACGCAGTCATTGATGCCGAAGTTTATCGTCACCAGATCCGGCTCGTAGGAGAGGACGGCCCAGTCCAGGCGGGAGAGGCCATCCAATGTGGTGTCCCCGGAGATGCCGGAGTTGATCATCTCCAATCCTGCCTCGGGATATTTTTCATCGAGCATCTCCTTCCAGAAGGAGGGAAAGCCCCGGCGCACGGCAAATCCGGCGGTGATGGAGTCGCCATAGGCGACGATGGTCACATCGGCCCCCGCCTCCAGATCGCTCCTGGTCCGGGAGACGAACCTTCTCTGATCCTCGGTCATGCTCGCCTCTTTCTTTTGAGGACTATTGGAGCCTTGCCCTTCCCGCTGCCTTTACCGCCTTTTTCATCTCCGAGACCAAGGTCATCAACTCCTCCTCCTCTCCCCGGGCGATCAGGTCCACGCAGACCGATCCCACAATAGCCGCATCCGCCCCGGCTGCAATAACCTCAGCCGCCTGGGCGGCAGTGGAGATGCCAAAGCCCACCGCTTGGGGCTTGCTACTTGCAGCCCGGGCGACGAGATCCCTGGTGCTCTGCAGCACGTCGCTCCTGGCTCCCGTGACCCCCGTCCTGGCCACGAGGTAGAGAAAGCCGGATGTCTCCTGCTCAATCAGCCTCATCCGCTCTGCTGGGGTATTGGGGGCGACGAGGAAGATCAGGTCCACGCCCTGAGCGGCGCAGGCTGCCTTCAGCGGCCCCGCCTCTTCCGGGGGCAGGTCGGGCACAATCAGGCCGCTTATGCCGGATCGGGCACAGTCCTCAGCAAAGCGCTCCAGGCCTCGGGAGTAGATCATATTGTAGTAGCCCATGAACACCTTGGGCACAGGAACATCCGCCGCTGCCGCTACGCCGAAGTAGACATCGGTGTTCATCCCCGCCGCTATAGCCCTCTGGGCGGCGGCCTGGATGGTGGGGCCGTCGGCTATGGGATCGGAGTGGGGCAGGCCGAGCTCAATTATATCCGCTCCGGCAGCAACAAGGCGGCGCACCAGCTCCGGCGTAGCCTCTGGGCTGGGGTCCCCGGCACAGATGTAGACGATGAGGAGAGGCGTCTCCCGGAATGCTTCAGAGATTTTCATATTCCATCACCGTTGATAGATCCTTGTCTCCCCGCCCGGAGACGTTGATCACTGTCAGCTCTCCCAGCTCCTCCGGATGTTTCAGGCAGTATCCCAGGGCATGGGCCGACTCCAGGGCGGGTATGATCCCCTCCAATCTTGATAGCGCATGAAAGCCCCGCATGGCCGTCCCGTCATCGGCGATTCTTGTGGTCACCCGTCCTCTCTCCGCCAGGTAAGCCAGCTCCGGTCCCACGCCGGGGTAGTCCAGGCCGGCAGCCACGGAGTACGACTCCAGTATCTGGCCGTAGGGATCCTGGAGGATTTTTGTCAGCGCGCCGTGCAGCACGCCGTCGCTGCCCTGGCCCAGGCTGGCTCCGTGATCAGCAGTCCGCTCCGTGCATCCCGGACCGCGCCCTCCAGCCTCCACGGCTATCAGCCGGACCACTTCATCCTTTAGAAAGGGAGCGAAGATGCCCATGGCATTGCTGCCTCCGCCCACGCAGGCCACTATGCTGTCCGGCAGGCGTCCCTCTGCCTCCAGAATCTGCTCCCTTGTCTCCTGCCCGATAACGCTCTGGAAGTCCCGCACCATGCTGGGGAAGGGATGGGCCCCTGCCACTGTTCCCAGCAGATAGTGGGTGTGTTCGAAGGAGGCGGCCCAGTCCCTCATGGCCTCGTTGATGGCGTCCTTGAGGGTACGAGAGCCGGACCGGACCGGTATGACCTCTGCTCCCATGAGGCGCATGCGGTAGACGTTCATCTTCTGCCGCTCTATGTCCACCTCGCCCATGTAGATCTGGGTCTGGAATCCCAGATTGGCGCCCACGATGGCCGTAGCCACGCCGTGCTGGCCCGCTCCTGTCTCGGCTATAAGACGGGTCTTGCCCATTTTCTTGGCCACCAGGGCCTGGCCCAGGGTATTGTTGAGCTTATGCGCCCCGCCGTGCACCAGGTCCTCTCTCTTGAGGTAGACCTTGCGGCCCAGCTTGTGGCTGAGATTTTTGGCATGATACAGCGCCGTGGGCCTTCCGGCAAAATTCCGGAGCAGAAGATCCAGCTCCTCCCGGAAGCCTTCATTCTTCATCAGGCGCAAATAGGAGTCCGACAGCTCTTTTAAGGGCTGTACCAGGGTCTCGGGCACAAATAGGCCGCCGTAGCGGCCGAACTTGACCGCCGCATTGGAGGATATCACAGAATCCAAAGAATCACCGGCTGATATATTTAATGTACTAATCATTACTATGATGTATGAAAAAGTACATTGGATATATTTAACCTTATTGCCAGGTCGGCAACCTCAGGCGGACAACGATTTCGAGGCGCCGCCGGTTCAGGACAAATCTGAGGGCAGCTCTCCGGTAAGGCACTCGATCCGCTTCTCTGCATTCTGCAGGCGGCTCTGGCAGAGGGAGACGAGCTTCATTCCCCTCTCGTATAGCTCCAGGCTCTCCTCCAGGCTCATCTTGCCATCCTCCAGCACCTCTACTATCTGCTCCAGGCTGTCCAATGCCCCTTCCAGGCTAGTCTCTTCTTGCTTCAAAGCATTGCCTCCTCATCATTCCTGCATTCCAGAACCCGGCAGTAGAGCCGCCCCTGGGAGAGGATCAACTCTATATCCTCACCCGGACGGACATCTGCAGCCTTGACGATCAAGCTTTTTCCGGATCGGGCGATGGCATAGCCGCGCAGAAGCGTCTCCTGAGGCCCCACCGCCCCCAGTCGCCCTGCCAGCAGCTCCAGCCGGCTCTTATGGCGATTAAGCCTTCCGGCCTCAGCTCCCTCCAGCCTCTGGCTGAGATAGTCCAGCCGCTGGCGGGAGTCCCGGGACAGAGAGTACATCCGCCGGGCGGATAGGGCATGCTGCAGATGACCCAGCCGGTCCTCCGCCTTTTCCAGAGAGGTCCAGAGGGCTCGCATCATCCGCACCTTTGTATATTTCAGGGCCTCTTGTACCTCCTCCAGGTCGGGAACAGCCATCTTTGCCGCTGCTGTGGGCGTTGCCGCTCTGGCGTCGGCCACATGATCAGCAACGGTCACGTCTGTCTCATGGCCCACCGCGGAGATCACCGGCGCATCGCTGGCGAATATGGCCCGGGCCACCATCTCCGAGTTAAAGCACCAGAGGTCCTCGGTCGAGCCGCCACCCCGGCAAACTATGATCAGATCAGAGCGGCCCCGCAGGGCCAGGAGGGCGGCGGCAATGCTCTTCTCCGCCTCCTCCCCCTGCACCTGGGCGGGAGAGAGTATGATCCTGGCGGGATAATTTCCCAGCGTGCGCAGCACATCCCGCAGAGCCGCCCCCTGGGGAGAGGTGACTATTCCTATCCTCTCCGGATAGCGGGGCAGGGGCCGCTTTCTCTCCGGGGCGAATAAGCCCTCCGCTGCCAGCCTCTCTTTAAGCGCCTCAAGCTGCAGGTGGCGAAATCCCAGGCCCTCATCCTGCTTGATGCCGCGGGCCACCAGCTGCACCCTGCCCTGGGGGCGGTAAACGGTCACATCACCGTAGACCAGAACGTTCTTGCCGTCATTCATCTCGAAGTCCAGAGCGCCTCCGTTGCTCCGGAAGAGGACGCAGGAGATCTGGGCCTCCCTGTCTTTGAGGGTGAAGTACCTGTGTCCGGAGCGGTGATGTATGTAATTGGAGACCTCGCCCCTGGCCCAGAGGTCGTGCAGGCGCAGGTCTCCCTCCAGGCGGTCGGAGATCCTCGAATTCAGCTCCGTGACGGTGAATATCTGGGTCAAGGCAGTGTAAATGGGCCGGAAGGCTATTTAAGGGCTGTTCATGGGCGGGGTGAAAATGATAATTAAACAAATTTGGTTCTAACACAAGAAAACTTTATAAGGGATCATATGCCAGCCCTATACCATGCATATCATGGAGGGATTTCTCCCCCATCCCTGGTGGGAGATCTGGTTTGCTCTATCGCTGCCTGTGCTGGCCTACGGTGTTTATAAGATGAACCGGATGATCAAAGAGAGCCGCGAGACCCTGCCTCTGCTGGCTGTGGCCGGAGCTTTCGTCTTCGTCCTCTCCTCGCTGAAGCTGCCATCCGTCACCGGAAGCTGCTCTCATCCCACGGGGACGGGCATGGGCGCCATCATCTTCGGCCCCTGGATCACCTCCGTCCTGGCGGTGATAGTCCTGGTCTACCAGGCAGTCTTCCTGGCCCACGGTGGCCTGACCACCCTGGGGGCAAATGTCTTCTCCATGGGCATAGCCGGTCCGGCCGTGGGATACCTGGTCTACAGGGCGGCAAGCCGATCCGGCCTGCATTTATACCTCTCCGTCTTCCTGGCGGCGACGCTGGCCGACTGGGCTACATATCTGATGACCTCTCTTCAGCTGGCCCTGGCCTTTCCCGCCGCCTCCGGCGGAGTCTACGCCTCATTTGAGGCCTTTGCCGCCGTTTTTGCCATCACCCAGGTGCCCCTGGCTGCAGTGGAGGGAGCGGTAACGGCATTGATGTTCAAGTACATAGTACAGCTCCGGAGCGATGTTCTGGTGAGGATGAATGTTGTCTCGGAAAAAGCAGTGGCCCGGCTCCGGGAGGCAGCGGCATGAAAATCGGATCGGGGATGAGCCTGGAGGCCATTGTGCTGGGCCTGGTGCTGCTCTTCATCGCTGCCTTCGCCTATACTGCCTCCACGGGAATTCACGAGTGGAGCGGGGCGGACAGCCAGGCGGAGGGAGTTATATCCGACCTGACCGGCGGCGCTTACGAGCCCTGGTACAGCTCCATTTATGAGCCGCAGAGCGGGGAGATCGAAAGCCTCCTATTCGCCCTGCAAGCAGCAATTGGCAGCCTGATCATAGGCTACTTCCTGGGCTACTACCGGGCTATGGCCAGGGCAAGAGCCGCCTCAGGGGCGGCGGAGAGGGACGGAAAGAAGGATGCATAATCTCTTAGACGACTACGCCCTCGACAATGGCCTGCGTGATGCCAGCCCCCACCTCAAGCTATTCCTGGGGCTGGCCTCCATGATCATCTGCGTCTCCTCCTCCTCGCCCCTAGCTCCTCTTTTTGTGGCCCTGACTATGAGCCTGGCCACAGTGCTTCTGGCCAAAATTCCCGGCCGAATCTACTCCCGTCTTCTCCTGGTCCCCCTCTCTTTTGCACTGCTCAGCGCCGCAGTGGTGGCCTTCATGCATGGCGGGGGAACGCCTCTCATACAGCTGCCTCTCTTAGGCCTGGACCTGGCGGTAAGGGAAGAGGGCGCTGAACTGGCCCTCCTTCTCCTGGCCAGGACATTTGGAGGCATGTGCTCCCTTTATTTCATTGCCCTGACCACGCCCATGATCGAGATCTTCGCCACCCTCAGGTCGCTATGCATACCTTCATCGATCATTGAGCTGTCCATGATGATATATCGCTACATCTTCGTATTCCTGGATCAGGCGGCTCGAATCCACAGCGCCCAGGTCATGCGCCTGGGCGATGCCAGAGCCAGGAGCGCCATCAACTCCTTTGCCATGCTCGCTTCCGTCCTGTTTCTTCGATCCTGGGAGCAGGGTGAGAGACTGGTCCTGGCCATGGACTGCCGCTGCTATGACGGCAAGCTGGAGATGATGGAGCAGGCAGCAAAGGCTACGGGCCGGCAGATGCTGGCTGCTGCGGCTTATCTAGCCCTGGCCTCGACCATCGCTGTTTTAAGCAGAGATGCCTCTCTGCTGTGATGGCAATGACTGCTATCATCGAGATCCGAGATCTCAGCTACTCCTCTGGAGACGGCACCCTGGCTCTGAAGGACA
>JADHEF010000732.1_pt1 | contig 28643 bp, 26 predicted proteins | sample 8952391 | NCBI WGS metagenome assembly JADHEF01 (sample SAMN16124439, study PRJNA663245) | bioreactor sludge metagenome | isolation source: sludge (nitrite) | place: India:Bengaluru | collected 2019-02-28 | reverse complement strand
CTCCCAGCGAGGCTCAGGAGATGAGCCTGTCACTACTTAACGCGAATTGAGCCAAGAAAAAGCCAGCGCAAGGCTGGCTTTTTCGGTTTGGTGGGCCTCCCGTGAGTCGAACACGGCACCAACGGATTCTGGTTTGTGTAGCTTTCGCTACTCCCTGGACTATGCCTTCACCGTAGCAATTGCCTTAGGTGGGTGCCGTCTAGTCTCTACACCTTCAACAGCACTTTCGCGCTGAAGCTTGGCTCGGCGTCGCCATACGCATCGCTGCGTTTAGGTTTCGCCGAATTTGACACCATCCCATACGCAGTTTCCAAACGTATGGCACAAATTTCATGAGTCCGCTGCTCTAACCAAGCATGAGCTAGAGGCCCGAAGCCGCGATTCTACCGAGACTTGGCCGGTTGTGACGAAGAAATCGGTTGATATCAACAAATCGTTGTGTTGTGCGCTCAGTTGTTGCCGCTGTCAAGGAAGCTGCGCAACTTGTCTGAACGCGACGGGTGACGCAACTTGCGCAACGCCTTGGCCTCGATCTGGCGGATACGCTCGCGCGTGACGTCGAACTGCTTGCCGACTTCCTCGAGCGTGTGGTCAGTGTTCATCTCGATGCCGAAGCGCATTCTGAGCACCTTCGCCTCGCGTGGCGTCAGAGTGTCCAGCACGTCCTTGGTAATGAAACGCAGGCTGGAAAACAGGGCTGCATCGGTCGGTGCCAGTGTTGCCGAGTCTTCGATGAAATCGCCGAGGTGCGAGTCATCGTCGTCGCCGATTGGCGTTTCCATCGAGATCGGTTCCTTGCTGATCTTGAGGATCTTGCGAATCTTCTCCTCCGGCATTTCCATCTTCTTGGCCAGCGTCGCCGGATCGGCTTCCATGCCGGTTTCCTGAAGAATTTGGCGCGAGATGCGGTTCATCTTGTTGATCGTCTCGATCATGTGCACCGGGATGCGAATCGTGCGCGCCTGGTCGGCGATCGAGCGGGTGATGGCCTGGCGGATCCACCATGTCGCATAAGTCGAGAACTTGTAACCGCGGCGGTATTCGAACTTGTCGACGGCCTTCATTAGGCCGATATTGCCTTCCTGAATGAGGTCGAGGAACTGCAGGCCGCGGTTCGTGTATTTCTTGGCGATCGAGATGACGAGACGCAGGTTGGCTTCGGTCATCTCGCGCTTGGCGCGACGAGCCTTGGCTTCGCCCGTCGACATCTGCTTGTTGATGTCTTTGAGTTCCTTGATCGGGATGCCGATACGGTCCTGCAGGGCGAGCAGCTTCTTCTGCTCTTCCTGGATGTTCGGGGCGTTGCGCGTCAGGATTGCCGCGTAAGCCTTGCTGCTACTCGACGCGAGTTCGCCGTCTACCCAATCCAGATTGAGTTCGTTGCCGGGAAAGACCTTTATGAAGTGCGGGCGCGGCATGCGCACCGTGTCGACGCAGATGCGCTGGATTTTCCGCTCGCAGGCGCGAACTTCTTCAACCATCGCGCGAACAGAGTCGCAAAGACGCTCGATCGCTTTCGAGGTGAAGCGGATACCCATCATCTCTTCGGAGATTTTCTCCTGGAGCTTCAGGTAGGTCTTGTCCTGCGATCCCTTCTTGATCAAGGCATTGTGTGCCTTGGCGTAATGCGCCTTGATGATCGCCAGGCGCGCGAGGCCATCTTCCTTCAGCTTGAGCAGTGAGGCAGCTGCGGCGGCGCCTTCGACTGCTTCTCCGTCGTCTTCGCTTTCGTCTTCTTCGACCTCTGCCTCCTCGTCTTCCGCGAGTTCCTCGATCTCCTCTTCCGCGTTGGGATCGATGAGGCCGTCGATCAGTTCGTCGATGCGCATTTCATCGCGCTCAATCTTGTCGGCGCAATCGACAAGTTCAGCAATCGTCGTCGGGCATGCGGAGATAGCCTGGATCATGTGTTTGAGGCCGTCTTCAATCCGCTTGGCGATCTCGATTTCGCCTTCGCGCGTCAGCAGTTCGACCGAGCCCATTTCGCGCATGTACATCCGCACTGGGTCCGTGGTACGGCCAAACTCCGAGTCGACGGTCGAGAGCGCTTGTTCTGCCTGTTCTTCGACGTCGGCATCGTCGGCAGCGACGGTCGGTGCGTTGTCCGACATGAGGAGCGTTTCGGCATCCGGGGCTTCGTCGTAGACCTGGATGCCCATGTCGTTGAACGTGCTGATGATGCTCTCGATCTGCTCGGCATCGACGACGTCGTCGGGCAGGTGGTCATTGACTTCGGCGTAAGTTAAAAAGCCGCGCTCTTTCCCGAGTTTGATCAGTGTCTTGAGCCGTGTCCTGCGAGTTTCATCATCCGTTGGAGACGGCTGGTTGCCGATCTGTGCCAAAAGCTCTGCGGCCTTTGCTTTTGCCGTCTTGCTGCTTGCTGCCTTTTCCTTTGCCATGACCAAGTCCCGGTTAGCGTTAAACTGGAAAAACCCTAGATTTTATCACAACTTACGCGACTTCTTCCGAGTCAGCGTTTGAATGCCAGTGTCTGGAGGTATTGCTGTTTTTCCTCGCTGGAGAGCCCTGCGGCGCCTAATTTGTTGACCTTCTCCTGCAGGCGTGCAAAAGCGCGTTTGCGCTCCGCGTCGAGCAACTTCTGGATCACCCCTTGGAACTCAGCATCAATGTCCTCTTCGGCAAATGGTCGTTGCATTAGTTCTGCTGCAGCTTCGCGCAGTACCGTCTCATCTTCGTTTCCTCGCAACCGTTCAAGCAGCGTGTTGTAGGTCGGTGTGACCAGTTCGTTGGCGAGTATTGCCTCGCACAATTGCTTTACCGCACGCGCCTCGGCAACATTCTCCGGCAGCGACTTGTACGGTGTCTCCTTTGCCAGTTCGGGCTTTTGCAGCAGGAGGCGCAGTAGTGGGCGCAGCAGCGATGGCGCTTTTTGCGGGGCGCGGGCAGGTGCTGGGCGTGCTACAGGGCGCAGATCGCACAGTCGTTCCACCTCGCTTTGTGAGAACCCGCTTGCTTCGGCAAGTCTCTTGACCAACTGTAGTCGCAATAAGGGCGTTTGCAAGCGCCCAAGCAGGGGCTTCGCTTCCGAGACGAGTTTGGCGCGCCCTTCGGCGCTGGTCATGTCGCAACGCGATGACAGTTCGCGCAGAAGAAATTCGGAAAGCGGCACCGCTTGACTGATCATCCTTTCGAAGGCTTCCTTGCCCTGGTTGCGCACGAAGCTGTCCGGGTCGTCCTTCTCCGGCAGGAAAACAAAACCGATGCTCTTCTGTTCGGGGAGGGCTTCCAGGCTGTTTTCAAGCGCTCGCCAAGCAGCCTTCTTCCCTGCCGAGTCCCCGTCGAAACAGTAGACGATGCGGTCGACCTGGCGTAGCAACTTCTGTACATGCGTCGCGGTAGTCGCGGTTCCGAGTGTGGCGACGGCGTTACCGATGCCGTGCTGGGCGAGAGCGACGACGTCCATGTAGCCTTCGACGACTATTGCAGTGTTCTTGTCGCGCAGCGCGCTTCGCGCTTGCGGCAAGCCGAAGACTTCGCGCCCCTTTTCAAATAGCGGCGTTTCGGGCGAGTTAAGATACTTTGGTTCGCCTTCACCAAGTACGCGCCCGCCAAAGGCGATGATTTCGCCTTTTTGGTTCATGATCGGGAACATGATCCGGTCGCGGAATCGATCGTACAGGCGCCCCTTTTCGTTCTTGATCACCATGCCTGCCTGCTGCAAGCCTTCGCTGGTGTAGTCCTCAAATACAGCGCCGAGATTCTGCCAGCCATCGGGCGCGTAGCCAATGCCGAACCTTTGCGCGATTTCGCCACTGACACCACGTTCTTTCAGGTAGCCAATGGCATTTTCGGATCGCTTTAGCTGTTCGTAATAGTACCGGGCGGCGTCGGCCATGATCTCCGTCAGGCTGGATAGCTTCGGGTGGTTCGTCTGCTGCCGGCCTTCCTGCTCCGGGAGTTGCATGCCGGCGCGTCCGGCGAGATCCTTGATGGCGTCGATGAATCCGAGGCCCGAGTACTCCATGAGAAAGCTGATGGCAGTGCCGTGTGCGCCGCAGCCGAAGCAATGGTAGAACTGTTTCGTCGGACTGACGGTGAAGGATGGCGACTTCTCGCTGTGAAACGGACAGCACGCAGCGAAGTTGGCCCCGGCTTTCTTTAGTGGGACGAATCCATCGATCAGTTCGACTAGGTCGATCCGGTGCAGCAATTCATGAATGAATGGCTCGGGAATCATCGACGTGGCGTGCGCGGTGAAAGACTTCGACTACCGGTGTTGCGATTTGGGATGGTGTCCCAAAGTCGCGAAATGCTCTAAGCCTTGGGCGGGGAGGCGAGTGCGGCTTTGACTCGTCTGGAGACTTCGGTCATGTCTGCACGTCCGGCGAGTCGCGGTTTGAGTATGCCCATGACCTTGCCCATATCGCTTGGGCTTGTCGCGCTTGTCTCGGCGATCGCGACGTCTACTGCGGCGTCGACTTCCTCGCTGGATAGGCCCGTTGGCATATAGTCGCTGAGAAGCGACGCCTCGAACTTCTCGGCGTCGGCCAAATCCTGACGCCCTGCAGACTCGTATTGGCTGATCGAATCTCGACGCTGTTTCAGCATCTTTTCGATGACCGCGACGATAGCGGCATCGTCGAGCTCGATACGCTCATCGACTTCCTTTTGCTTTATTGCTGCGAGCAGAAGGCGAATTGCACCGAGTCGCGCAGTCTCTCTGGCGCGCATCGCCGCTTTCATGTCTTCAGTGATGCGGTCTTTCAGTGTCATTGAAAGTTTCCTTGGCGAGGGTTCGAGACCTTCTGCGGCAGTCACGCTGCGCGCCGAGCGATACAAACAAGAAAAGCCGCCAAGTTGAACTAACAGGCGGCTAATTCGAAGTCGGCGAAACGGACTAGTACAGCTTTGGCGGCAGCGTCTGGCTGCGCATGCGCTTGTGGTGGCGCTTGACTGCGGCGGCGAGCTTGCGCTTGCGCTCGGCGGTGGGCTTTTCGTAGAACTCGCGGGCGCGCAATTCAGTCAGCAAACCAGTCTTTTCGACGGTGCGCTTGAAACGGCGGATCGCTACTTCGAACGGCTCGTTTTCCTTCAGGCGAATGGCAGGCATTAACTCTATCCTAATTTCAAAAATCGTCAGATTACTGCTGAGCCCGACATTATAAACAAAGATTAGGTGAATGTCCAAGCGCTTTTACGCGTGGCCTTACCTCGGACGGGCTTTGCGTACCGTGAGGACTCCCTCGGTTTGCTCGGTGCAATTTTGTTGTGCGACGAACCGACCGGGAAGTTCCAGAATGGCGTCGCGATTGCTCCAAGAGAATACCTTGGCAGCGGCCTCTTCGTAGTTCAGCCAGCAGTAGGCTGTGTGTTCGCCTGGGGCGGTGGATACCGGCGTGTCGTCGTCCACGGTGAGTGAGAAGACATGCTCGGTGTTGTATCGAACGCCTGGTGCGTAGCGATGGCGCCATTCCTCGAAGATCTCGAAGGTGTTTGTCTTGTTCCAGTCTACGACGCTTGCGGCGGTCGCGGCTATTCCGGTTTCCTCACGCACTTCGCGTGCAGCTGTTTCGATGAGGCTTTCGCCTTCTTCCTGGCTGCCAGTAACGGATTGCCAGTAGCCCGGATGCAAAGCGCGTTCCAACAGCAATATCTTCAGGTCGCTTGTGTGGATCACGACGAGTACGGAGACTGGCCGTTTGAACTGGGTCATCCGCGTGGCCTCGGTGGCGCCGACGTGGCGCTTTCCTGGTCGTCGGTCAGGTAAAAGACCCAGAATGGTATGTCGCGTGACTTCCATTCTTCCACGGCGCTTGCGAGAACCTGGTTGAATGCGGCGAAACTCGTCGGGGTCGCGCTTAGCGACGAAAGGCCATCAAGCAGAATGACGTACCCTGGCGCCGGATGCCACGACAAATCGGTGAGGCAGTCGTTGAGTGCGTCAAGGTTGTTCCCAAACCATTCAGGGAACCCAAGGTCCCGCTTCATGGCTCGGATGAAGCCGGGTATGTTGCGCGCGTCTTTCAGGTTGACATGAAAACGGGCGAGTTTGAGTTCGTCAGCAGCCTCCAACATGCCTTCGAGGTCGGCGCGAGCCAGCTTGAAGATTCCAGCCGTTGCAGGCTTACGGGGTGTTGAGGCCGGTTCTGGCTGCTGCGGGGGCGGCATCATTCTTCTAGAATCCTGCGAAATGTGCGGTAGTGATCGGCCGTGTAGTAGTACTCGCCGGATGTGGTGACTGAATTGCCTCTCCCTTTTCCGGCGACGATGCGTCGTGCCCCACGGTCGGAACGTCCTGGTGTCGGGACAGTGTATTCGCGATAGTAACCTCGGGCTTGCGGCGGCAAGCGTCGCTCGAAATTTCCGAATACGCTGCCATCCTTGCGAGGGTAGGGGAAAGGGCCGCCTTGTCTAATCAACTGAAGCGTCTGTCTCGCTTCTACAGGGAGTGACGAGATCGCAACCGCAGCGATAAGCGCGCTTTGCGCTTGCTCTCGCGCCTGAATTGGCGACAGTCCGCAGGCTCCGGCCAGCGCTAGAATAAGCGCCAGTCGGAAGAGTGCGGCAAGTCGCCTCATTGCAGCCTTATGCCTGCGTCGTTACGCCTTGGACGTCTGCCTTTTGGCGCAACCGGATATGCAACTCACGCAATTGCTTCTCGTCGACTTCGCTGGGCGCGTCGGTGAGCAGGCATTGCGCTCGTTGCGTCTTCGGGAATGCGATGACGTCGCGGATCGATTCGGCGCCGGTCATCATCGTCACGATTCGGTCGAGACCGAAGGCTAGGCCACCGTGTGGTGGCGCTCCGTACTTGAGCGCGTCAAGCAGGAAACCGAACTTGAGCTGCGCCTCTTCGTCGCCGATTCCGAGTGCCTTGAACACGAGCTCCTGAACGTCGGCGCGGTGGATACGTACCGATCCGCCGCCAAGTTCCCATCCGTTGAGCGCCAGGTCGTAAGCTTTCGCGAGGCACTTGCCGGGGTTGCTGGCCAGTAGTTCGAGGTGCTCGTCTTTCGGGCTGGTGAATGGGTGGTGGCAGGCGACCCAACGCTTGCTTTCCTCGTCGTAATCGAACATCGGGAAGTCGACGACCCAGAGTGGCTCCCAGGCGTTGCCGTTAACAAAACCCTTCTCGTGGCCGATCTTGACGCGCAAGGCACCAAGGGCATCGTTGACTACCTTGGCCTTGTCGGCGCAGAAGAAGATGAGGTCACCCGATTGCGCGCCGGTTCGCTCCACAATCGCGGTCAGCGCTGCTTCATGCAGATTCTTGACAATCGGCGACTGCAGGCCGTTTTCGTTGAGTTGGGATGCGTCATTAACCTTGATGTAGGCGAGCCCCTTGGCTCCATAGATTGCAACAAATGTTCCATATGCGTCGATTTCACCTCGCGTCAGGCTGGCTCCGCCCGGGATGCGAAGCGCTGCGACGCGGCCATTCTCGTTGTTTGCGACGTTGGCGAAGACCTTGAACGATACGTCCTTGACCGCATCGGTGATCTCGGTCAGCTCCAGCGTGACGCGCAGATCCGGCTTGTCCGAGCCGAAGCGGTGCATGGCTTCGTCATAGGTGAGGCGGGGGAAAGGATTGGGCAGGTCTGCGCCGATGGCCTCCTTGAACACGTAGCGAAGAAGATCCTCCATGATCGAAGTAATCTCGGTTTCGTTCAGGAATGAGGTCTCGATATCGACTTGAGTGAATTCCGGCTGACGGTCGGCGCGCAGGTCTTCGTCGCGGAAGCACTTTGTGATCTGGTAATAGCGGTCGAACCCCGCGACCATCAGCAACTGCTTGAACAGCTGCGGAGATTGCGGGAGCGCGAAGAATTGGCCAGCGTTGACGCGCGACGGAACCAGGTAATCGCGCGCCCCTTCGGGCGTGCTCTTGGTCAGCATCGGCGTTTCGATGTCGATGAAGCCGGCGTCGTCGAGGAAGCGGCGGAATGCGCGTGCCGTCTTGTAGCGCAGCAACATGTTTCTTTGCATGTGCGGGCGGCGCAGGTCGATCACGCGGTGCGTCAGACGGACGTTCTCGGACAGGTTTTCCTCGTCGAGTTGGAATGGCGGTGTGACCGACGGATTAAGTACCTCGATCTCATGGCACAGTATTTCCACTTCACCGCTCGGCATGTTGGGGTTGACTGTGCCGGCAGGGCGCGCCCGAACTTTGCCGGTAATACGCAGGCAAAACTCGTTGCGAACCGATTCGGCGATCGAGAACATCTCCGGACGGTCCGGGTCGCATACGACCTGCCCGATACCTTCGCGATCGCGCAGGTCGATGAAGATGACACCGCCATGGTCGCGGCGGCGGTGGGCCCAGCCACACAATGTGACCTCCTGGCCAATGAGTTGGGAGTTGATTAGTCCGCAATAATGAGTTCGCATGCTGTTTCCGGGTTACAGGTTTGGTTTTTGGTGAGAGTCCATGTGATTCTTGATTCTGCTCGGCGGTGCGACAACACCCATCGAAATGATGTACTTGAGTGCTTCGTCGACCGCCATATCGAGTTCAATGACGTCGTCCTTCGGCATCATCAGGAAGAATCCGGACGTTGGATTCGGCGTGGTCGGTACGTAGACGCTGACGTAGTCTCCCTCTAGATGATTTCGCACGTCGCCACCCGGTACGCCTGTCAGTAGCGCAATGGTCCATGATCCCTGGCGAGGGTACTGGACAAGCAGTGCTTTGCGAAAGGCATTGCCGGATGAGGAGAAAAGGGTGTCGGAAACCTGCTTTACGCTGTTGTAGATCGAACTGACAACGGGAATGCGGGCCAACAGGCGTTCCCACCATTGAACGAGTCGCTGGCCAATGAAGTTGGCTGCCAGTATCCCCGTAATCAGGATGATGAGCAGGGACACCGCAATGCCGGCGCCCGGGATATCGTAGCCAATGATACTGCTGGGGCGCGCCGACTCGGGCAAGAGCCGCAAGGACTGGTCGGCGGCACCAGCAATCAACGTCAGTACCCAGGCGGTAATCGCCAGCGGCACCCAGATCAGCAGGCCGGTGATGAAATAGCGCTTTATCAACTGCTTGCGCACACTTCTGCTCCGGCACAGCCTTGGCACGGTGGGGCGCTTTCGGACTTGGGTGGAGGTACGCTGGTTTTCCCGCCCTTGAAGTCAGTTGCGTACCAACCATTGCCCTTGAGCTGAAACCCGGCGGCGGTTACCTGCTTTTGGTAACTTTCCTGATTGCATTCCGGGCAGATGCTCAGTACGGGGTCGCTGAGCTTTTGCAGATGATCCTTCTCAAAACCGCAGGCATTGCATCGATAGGCGTAGATCGGCATGGCTTACCTTTACAAAAGCACAAAGTCGGAAATTATACTCGAACAGGTATGGCGAGATCGGCCAACCCGGACTCTAGAGTTGAGGCAAAGGCTCTGTTTTCAAGTAATTACATCAAATGAAGGTAAGCCTGGGTCAGGTCCTTGCCCCAGAAGAGGGCCAGTAGGCCCGCTGCCGCGAGGTAGGGGCCGAATGGAATGGGGATGTTCCGGCCTCGTTTTGTCACGACAATCAGGGCGATGCCCACAATTGCGCCAACGAGCGACGAGAGCAGGATGATCAAGGGCAGCATTTGCCAACCGAGCCATGCGCCTAGAGCAGCCAGCAGTTTGAAATCGCCGTAACCCATGCCCTCCTTGCCTGTCGCCACTTTAAATCCCCAATAGACGAGCCAAAGTGACAGATATCCTGCGATTGCTCCGACGACAGCAGCGTGTAGGTCCGTAAAGTTGGCCGACAAATTGAAGATCAGCCCTGCCCATACCAACGGTAAGGTGATCGAGTCTGGTAACAGTTGGGTGTCAACGTCGATAAAGGTCAATGCCACTAGCGCGCTTATCAGAAGGACGGCGCCCAGAGTCGCCGAGCTGTAGCCAAACTTGAAGGCTGCAAACGCAAAGAGTGTCCCGTTAAGCGCTTCGATGATCGGATATCTTGCTGAGATTGGCGCCTTGCATGCAGAACAACGACCTCGCAGTGCAATCCAGCTGATGATCGGGATGTTCTCAAGCGCAGTAATCTGGTGTCCGCACGCCGGACAGCGTGACCTCGGTTTCGAAAGCGATAACGGTTCGCTCGGCGGAATTTCCCCCCCGTGCAGTTCTGCACACTGGATATGCCAGTCTCGCTCCATCATCTTTGGTAGTCGATGGATCACAACATTGAGGAAACTGCCTATTAGAAGGCCAAAAATACCTAGCACAAGCGGGATAAAGCTTGGCGTCTGGAGCACGGGTATCCAATCTTGCGTCATCCGACTACAGCACCCAACTTGAAAATCGGCAAGTACATCGCGATGACCATGCCGCCGATCAGGACGCCGAGCACGACCATGATGATCGGTTCCATCAGGCTGGACAGCGCTTCGACAGCGTCGTCAACTTCTGCCTCGAAGAAGTCGGCAACTTTCCCCAGCATAGAATCCAACGCGCCAGATTCTTCGCCGATTGCCACCATCTGATTGACCATGTTCGGAAACAGTTCGCTGCTCTGCATTGCGGACGTCAGACTCGTTCCCGTACTCACCTCGCTTTGTATCTGTCGCGTTCCTACCTTGTAGACATGGTTGCCGGCTGCGCCGCCAACCGAATCGAGTGATTCGACGAGAGGAACGCCCGCGGAAAACATCGTTGATAGGGTTCGTGTCCATCTGGCGATCACCGATTTCCGTATGATGTTGCCGAAAATCGGGAGGCGGAGAAATAGTCGATCGAACGCAATTTGCATTGTTTCAGAACGTTTGAGCGTGTAAAAGAACGCGAAAATGGAGGCGCCCAGTCCGCCAAAGATTGCCCACCAGTACTCGATGAAGAAATCGGACATTGCGATGACCATCAGTGTCGGCGCCGGTAAGTCCGCGCCAAAGCTCTTGAACACTTCTTTGAAGGCCGGAATGACAAAGATCATGATCACGGCCGTGATGATGAAGGCGACGATAATGATCGCTACCGGATAGAACAGGGCTGACTTGATCTTCGACTTGATGGCGAGCATTTTTTCCTTGTAAGTCGCCAAGCGATCCAGCAGTGTTTCCAGAATTCCCGCTTGTTCGCCAGCGGCAACAAGATTGCAGTACAACTGGTCGAAATGGATTGGGTGCTTTCTGAAGGCCTGTGACAGAGAACTCCCTGTCTCCACGTCAGACTTAATATCCAACAGCAGTTTCCCAACCGCCGGATTGTCGTGGCCGCGTCCGACGATGTCGAACGTCTGCAGTAGTGGCACGCCTGACTTCATCATGGTCGCCAGTTGCCGAGTGAAAAGGGCGATATCCTTCTCGGAGACTGTCCCTCCACGTTTGAAACTTTGCTTGGATACTTTCGATACGAGAATCCCTTGGCGTCTTAGCGTGGCGTTTACGACCGCTTCGCTAGTCGCCCTCTGCTCGCCCTTGACTACCTTTCCCGCCTTGTTCTTCCCAGTCCAAAGAAAGGTGTATTCCTTGGCTTCCTGACTACGTTTTGCGGGTTTTGTCATCGTTGCCATGCTATATGCCCCATAGCCAGTTACTCATTGGTGCTTCCCAAGACTTCTTCCAAAGAAGTCAGTCCTTGCTTGACTTTCAGGAGGCCCGAGCGGCGCAGATCGTTAACGCCTTCCCTTCTCGCCTGCTCCGCGATGTCAAGCGCCGTGCCATTCGCCATGATCAGGCGCTGAATTGCTTCGGTTACCGGCATGACCTGATACAAGCCGACGCGGCCCTTGTAGCCGGTGCCCTTGCAGCGGTCACAGCCTACCGGTCCGTAAAGATGCCAGCTTCCGTCCATATCAGACTCCGTAAAGCCGGCATTCAACAGCGTCTCGATTGGTGCGTCGAGTGCCTTCTTGCAAGTACATAAGCGGCGCACAAGTCGCTGCGCAGTAATCAGGAGTACGCTCGACGCGATGTTGAACGTTGGGATGCCCATGTTCATCAAACGGGTCAGCGTCGACGGTGCGTCATTCGTATGCAGCGTTGACAAAACCATATGCCCGGTTTGGGCGGCCTTGATTGCAATTTCTGCCGTTTCGAGGTCACGGATTTCGCCGACCATGATGATGTCCGGGTCTTGGCGCAAGAATGCTTTCAATGCAACCGGGAATGTGAGGCCCTGTCTGTCGTCAACGTTCACCTGGTTGATGCCGGGCAGGGGGATTTCAGCCGGGTCTTCCGCGGTCGAGATGTTGATTCCGGGCTTGTTCAGAATGTTCAAGCAGGTGTACAGCGACACCGTTTTCCCGGAACCCGTCGGTCCTGTCACCAGTACCATGCCGTAGGGGCGCTGAATCGCATCCAGCAGTATGGCCTTCTGGTCCGGTTCATAACCCAAGGCATCGATTCCCAAGGTCGCGCTGCTTGGGTCCAGGATACGCAGCACAATCTTTTCACCATACATGGTTGGCAATGTGCTGACACGAAAATCAATCGCCCGACTCTTCGACAACACGAGGCGCATGCGTCCATCCTGCGGAACACGCTTTTCGGCGATATTCAATCGGGAAATGACCTTGATGCGGGAGGCGATCTTCTCCTTGATGACGAGCGGTGGCGACGCAACTTCACGCAGCACGCCATCGGTACGGAATCGGATGCGGTAGTTCTTTTCGTACGGCTCGAAGTGGATATCGGAAGCGCCATCGTTGATGGCGTCCAGAAGCATCTTCTGGATGAACTTGACGACCGGCGCGTCGTCAACGTCAAGCGCTGCGGGGTCGTCGACTTTCTCGGGAGATTCTTCGTCGGTGAACTCGAGGTTGATGTCCTCGTTGGTCAGGCTCTTGAGGGTTTCTTCCGCGGACTCGGACAGTTTTGTGACCAGCGGTGATAACTGCCCTTCATCGACAATAACCGGGTCTACAGCCATGCCGGTCTGGAACCTGATCTCGTCGAGCGCCCTCAGATTGGTTGGGTCGGCGATCGCTACCGAGAGCCGGTTGCCTCGTTTGTGTAGAGGGACGACACGATGTGTTGCGATCAGCTTCCGGTCAATCGCGGTTTTCAGGATGTGGGCATCATCAAATGCCGCAAGATCAAGAAGCGGATAGCCGAAAGTGTCGGAGGCAAAACGTGCGATTTCGCCCGAACTTGCCTTCTTGGCGCCAACCAGTTGCTCGATGAACGATGTTCTTGTGGCAGCAGACTGCGTCAGCAACGCCTCAGCTTCGGCTTCTCTGATTCGGCCAGCTTGAACGAGTGCGCGGGCGAGGCCGCTGAGCGTTGATTGTTGCGGATTGGCTGCCATATTTTATAAAGGACGGACGCCTGTTGGCGCCCATGACTCAGGGCTGCAAAGCGCACCCACCGACCATGCCAGATCGATGATGCATGGAGTCGGGGTCTTTGTAAATAGTGGTTGCCAGCATGGGCGGTTACTGGCGTTTGCTCACCGGGACGGAGAAACACAGTGTCGCTAGATCCGCCCGAGAATGAACTCGGAGACGAATCGGCTGCCGACATAAGCCAGCATGAGGACGAGAAAACCAGCCAGCGTCCATCGCAAAGCGATTCGCCCACGCCAACCATAAGCTCTCCGACCTATGAGTAACGCGGCAAAGATACCCCAGGAGAAAAACGCGAAAAGAGTCTTGTGATCAAGTACCACCGGCTTGTTGAAGATCTCTTCCGAGAACATCACGCCGCTCGCGAGAGCGACAGTCAGGAGAGAGAACGCGACGCTTATCATCCGGAACAGCAGTGACTCCATGGTCAGTATCGGCGGCAGGTTGGCAAGCCTCAGGCCAACGCCGGCTCGTTGATGAAGGGTCCTTTCAACAATGCCCATGAAAACCGCATGCATGGCGGACAACGTGAATACGCCATAGGCGAGCATGGCAGTGAGGAAGTGAAGCTTGAAACCCCATGCGCCGGTATGGCCGATAAGGTGAACTTGCGGGAACAGCGTCGGAAGTGCCGCGCACACAGCCGCAAGAGGGAGTACCAATGGTTGCAGGCCGTCCATGCGCGAACGAAAACTCTCCAGCCAGTAGATGATTACGGCAAGCCAGAGCATTAATGACAGGGCAAAGCTGAAGGAAAAGCGCATCCCCTCCGCGCTGAAAAGGCCATCGTACAGCCCGATTCCTTGCACCATTACGGCCGCCAGGATGCCTGCACGTTCCCAGCCTTTCATCGTAAGGGGTGGGGCTGACGGGCTCTTGTGGTGCCAGCGCGTATGCCAGAAATACAGACCAAGTCCCGCATACAGCAGCGATGAGGCGATGTGGGGAAGAAGGTGCAGTAAAATGTCCGACATTTTTTGAGTTTACACCAAGCCGGAAATCAAATGCTCGATAACCTGACCCAGCGACTAGCTCGCGTCATGAAGACGCTACGAGGCGAAGCTCGCCTCACCGAAGACAACATTGCAGATGCTTTGCGCGAAGTCCGCTTGGCGTTGCTCGAGGCCGACGTCGCGCTTCCCGCGGTCAAGGCATTGATATCGGCGGTCAAGGAAAAGGCGATCGGCGAAGAGGTCATTGGTTCCTTGAGCCCCGGCCAGGCTCTGATCGGGGTCGTTCATCAGGAGCTGACGCGGTTGATGGGCGAGGCGCATCAAGGGCTCAATCTTGCGACGCAGCCGCCAGCGATTGTTCTGATGGCGGGTTTGCAGGGAGCGGGTAAGACTACGACGGTCGGGAAACTGGCAAAGCTCCTGCGCGACACGCAAAAGAAGAAGGTTCTGGTGGTCTCGTGTGACGTGTATCGTCCGGCGGCAATCGAGCAACTGAAGACGGTTGCGGGCCAGGCTGGTGCGGATTTCTTCCCGTCGGCACCGACTGACCGGCCGGTCGATATTGCAAAAGCGGCAGTCGATTGGGCGAGAAAGCACTACCACGATGTGTTGCTCGTCGATACGGCGGGACGGTTGTCCATCGACGAGGCGATGATGAAGGAGATTGCCGAGCTTCATTCGGCTCTTTCTCCCATCGAAACGTTGTTTGTCGTTGACGCCATGCTCGGGCAGGACGCGATCAATACTGCAAAGGCGTTCAGCGAGGCGCTGCCGCTGACTGGCGTCGTTCTGACCAAACTGGATGGTGACGCGCGAGGTGGTGCCGCACTTTCGGTTCGCCACGTGACAGGCAAGCCGATCAAGTTCGCCGGCATTGGCGAGAAGCTGGCAGGTCTCGAAGCATTTCATCCGGAGCGGATGGCTTCCCGTATTCTTGGGATGGGTGACGTTCTATCGCTGATCGAGGAAGCGAAGAAGGGGATAGATGAGCAACAGGCGGTCGAGTTTGCGAAGAAGCTGAAGAGCGGAAAAGGCTTCGATCTGAACGATTTCAAGGAGCAGATCGGGCAAATGCGGAAGATGGGCGGGCTGTCGGCGATGATGGACAAGTTGCCCGCGCAGTTCGCACAGGCGGCCAGCCATTTGCCGGCCGGCGGTGAGGACAAGGCAGTGCGGCGTATCGAGGGCATCATTAACTCCATGACGCCGCTTGAGCGGTCCAAGCCGGAGTTGCTGAAGGCGTCACGCAAGCGCCGGATCGCGGTGGGCGCTGGCGTGCAAGTTCAGGAGGTCAACCGGCTGCTGAAGCAGTTTGAGCAATCGCAGAAGATGATGAAGCAGTTCTCGAAAGGCGGGATTGCGAAACTGATGCGCGGCATGAAAGGGATGCTGCCGGGTATGCGGTAGTCTGTCGTGAGGCGTCAGCGCGACGCCACACGGTTTGCAGTATAGGTCCAGTGCCGGTCCCAGGCGCCGCGAACGAGGTTTGGATACTGTGGTTGCCCCAGGCTGCCGTTGTAGCGGCCCAGCGCTCGGTAAAGATCGCCTTTTTCAATGTCCAGGTAGTGGCGCAAGATCGTGCAGCCGTAGCGCAGATTAGTGCGCAGGTGAAAGAGATTGTCGTCGCCGCGCCCAATCACCTTGATCCAGAATGGCATGACCTGCATGAACCCGCGTGCTCCGGCGCTCGAAACAGCGTACTTCTTGAAGCCGCTTTCCACTTGAATTAAGCCGAGAACGAGCTGAGGGTCGAGGCCGGCGCGCGTCGCCTCGTAGTGTACGGCGCGCAGAAACTCCAGGCGACCTTCTCGATCCGGGATCCGTTTCTCGAGCCTGAGGGACATCTCGGACAGCCAGTCAATGGCTTCCATTGAGTCGAGAAACGAACTTCGCGGCGGGGCCTGGTCGGAAATGGTGCGGGAAAGCGCCGCTCGAACGCTTTCCGACAAGGGCTCATATTTCTGCGCTCCCGCGGATGCGGCGAGCGGCAAGAGCAGAGCCGCAATCAGGACTAGGCGGAGCACAGCCTCGCCTTCACGAACTCGCAGACGTCAACGGTTGCGACCATCTGCGCCTCGGCGTCACGACGTCCTTTGTACTCCAACTTGCCTTCTGCGAGTCCCCGTTCGCCGACCACGATCCGGTGCGGGATGCCAACGAGTTCCATGTCGGCGAACATGACTCCCGGGCGTTCGTTGCGATCGTCGAGTAGCACGTCGATGCCGCATGCTCGCAACTGCGCGTAAAGGCTGTCGGCCTCCTGCTTGACCGAGTCGCTCTTGTGGTAACCCATGGGGACGATGCAAACCTCGAACGGGGCAATCGCTTTCGGGAAAATGATTCCGCGATCATCGTGATTCTGCTCGATCGCAGCGCCGACGATGCGCGAGACGCCGATACCGTAGCAACCCATCTCCATGACCTTGCTCTGGCTGTTCTCGTCGAGGAAGCAGCATTTCAGCGCTTCAGCGTACTTGGTTCTCAGCTGGAAGATGTGGCCGACTTCGATGCCGCGGCAGAGTTCCAGTGAGCCCTTCCCGTCGGGCGAAGGGTCGCCGACGACGACATTGCGGAAGTCACCGATGGTTTCGGCCTCCGGCATATCGCGCCCGAAGTTCACGCCGGTCAAATGGAAACCGGCTTCGTTTGCACCGCATACGAAATCGCTCATCGCGTTGACTGACCGATCGGCAAAAACAGTGGTTGATACATTTACCGGACCAATGTATCCGGGCTTGCAGCCGAGCTCCTCGACGATCTCGTCATCGCGTGCGAAGCGAAAATCGCCCACGATCTTCTGTGTCTTGATCTCGTTCAGGTCGTGATCGCCGCGCAGCAATATGAGCGCGAAGCGTGCGGGATTGTCTTCCGGCAGGTCGCGAATAATCGCGATGGCCTTGACCATCTGAGTGATCGGGATGTCGAGAAAACTTGCAACGTCCTCGCACTTCGTCTTGCCCGGCGTGGACACCTTTTGCATGGTGGCGATTGCGGCGCCCCGCTTGGCAGCCGGGGCAACCGCTTCGGCGAGTTCGACGTTGGCGGCATAGTCCGAGTCGGGGCAGTAGGCGAGGGCGTCCTCACCGGAGTCGGCCAATACGTGAAACTCGTGCGAGCCGGTTCCGCCGATCGATCCCGTGTCGGCGGAAACAGCGCGATACCTCAGCCCGAGGCGGTCGAATATCCGGCCGTATGTCTCATACATGTTGCGGTACTCGCGCTGCAGGTCTTCAAAGCTTGTGTGGAACGAGTAGCCATCTTTCATGAGGAACTCCCGGCCGCGCATTACTCCGAAGCGGGGACGGATTTCGTCACGGAACTTCATTTGTACCTGATAGAAATGCAGCGGCAACTGGCGGTAACTTTTCACCTCCTTGCGGACCACGTCGGTGATTACCTCTTCGTGAGTTGGCCCGATGACGAAATCGCGCTGATGTCGGTCCTTCAGTCGGAGCAGTTCCGGGCCGTACTTCTCCCAGCGGCCGGATTCCTGCCAAAGCTCGGCGGGCTGCACGGCGGGCATCGAAAGTTCGATCGCGCCGGCGCGATCCATTTCCTGGCGAATGACGTTTTCCACCTTGCGAAGTACCCGCAATCCCATCGGCATCCAGGTGTAGATGCCGCCAGCCAGTCGCTTGACGAGGCCGGCGCGAAGCATGAGCTTGTGACTGACGATCTCTGCGTCAGAAGGCGCTTCTTTGAGCGTGGACAAGAAGAATTGCGAAGTGCGCATAGTGTTTCGGCTGTCGTAGTGAGAAAACCAAATTCTACAAGACAGAACTTGCGGTGGCGACGGCAACCGGGCTTTTGCGCATTCTTCATTCCAGCGCGGGCGCCGAGGCTCGGCTTTCCAAGCGTTTGGAAATATGGAAGAATGTGTCCAACTTATAATTTGTTAGGTTCAACATGCTTGATCGTGAAGGCTATCGCCCTAACGTCGGCATCATCTTGTGTAACGCAAAAAACGAGGTCTTTTGGGGTAAGCGAATTCGCGAGCATTCATGGCAATTCCCGCAGGGTGGTATCAAGCGGGGGGAGTCGCCTGAGCAGGCGATGTACCGTGAGTTGTACGAGGAGGTCGGGCTGACCCCGGAGCAAGTTAGTATTCTTGGCAGAACCAAGGACTGGTTGCGTTACGATGTGCCGATTCATTGGGTAAAACGTGAGTGGCGCGGCAGCTACAAAGGACAAAAGCAGATCTGGTTTCTGTTGCGAATGCTAGGTCGTGATACCGATGTTTGTCTGCGAGCGTGCGATCATCCGGAGTTTGATGCTTGGCGCTGGAATCAGTACTGGGTTTCGCTCGACTCCGTGATCGAGTTCAAGCGGCTGGTTTACGAGAAGGCGCTTAACGAGCTTGCTCGTTATCTGGATGCCGATCATCGCCGTGCTCGACGTGTGGCGAGTGCTACTCACAAGGCGGTGCCTCTTGTCGGGGAGTCGTGACTTGGGTGCCGGTCGTGTGGGTGAACGTCGTTTGGCGGGGGTGTGTTTCGGAGTTCTTGCCGCCTTCGGCCTTTCGTTCTCGTTTTCATCGTCGGTGGCGGCTGAATTTGACAATGAGTACGACGAGAAGCCGTGGGCCGAGGTAGAAGTCCGTCTTCCGTCGTTTCCCGAGCCTGGCAATCTAGTTCAGTTTCGGGTCGGGTCGGTCGCAGATACGACATTCTTTGTCGATGCGCAGTCTTTGTCCTACGGGGCTGATGGTGTGCTTCGTTTCACGCTTGAGGTAGTCAGCCCGTCGGGTGTGAGGAATATCAGCTATGAAGGGATGCGGTGCGAGACGGGCGAGCGGCGTTTCTACGCGTTTGGGCGAGCGGACAGGACGTGGTCGAAAGCGCGTGGCAATCAGTGGGTAAAGATCTCAGGAACGAGTAGCAATCATCATGTTGAGTTGTTTTCAAACTACTTTTGCCCCCCGGGTTCACCGGTGGTGAGTTCTGCAGAAGAAGCGCAAAGCATTCTGCGGAGTGGCGGACAGGTGTCGGGGCGAAACCGCTAATGGCCGGCCACAACCAATCGCATCTGCTTCTCTGGTTTTGTCGGCTCCGCATTTGCATGAGCGGGGTGTCTTCGTGTTTCGGCGTGAATCACTGGCCGGCGAGTCCTGTTTGTGTCGCTTGATTCGACAATTGTCGCGATTGATAAAGCCCTGCGAACATTGTTTGGTTCGAAGGGGAGGGGCGGGAATGTGCCCGGTGCTGAATTGCCGGAACCGGGCCTGTCGCTTGGGGAAAGGCGACATGCTGGCGCGCTGATGCGTATCAATCATGTCGGCGAAGTCTGTGCCCAAGCGCTTTATCAAGGGCAGGCTGTAGTGTGCCGCGATCCCGTGATTCGAGCTTCGCTTGCCCGTGCGGCAGGTGAGGAAGTTGAGCACCTCGAGTGGACCGCGCAGCGAATTCGGGAGTTGGATTCTCGGGTAAGTTACCTGAATCCGCTCTGGTATTCCGGAGCTTTCGCCATTGGGGTTCTTGCCGGAAAATGCGGTGATCACTGGAGTCTTGGGTTCCTGGCTGAGACCGAGCGACAAGTCGGCGCGCACCTTGATGGGCATCTGCGTTCTTTGCCGGCCGCGGATGCAAAGTCGAGGGCGATTGTTTGCCAGATGCGTGACGACGAAGTTGCTCATGCCGAAATGGCCGTGGCTCTCGGCGGGCGGGAACTTCCGCGGCCTGTTCGTGGCTTGATGCGTGTGGCCGCAAAAGTAATGACGCGTACCGCGTACTGCCTCTGATGCTTCGTGTGTCTGGCGGTTGACCGTGGTTTTGGCTGAGGTCATAATCCTGCGGCTTTGGGGCGGCTTGAAGGTCGGCCGTCATTGTTCTCCGCGAAAGCCCTTGTTGCGTATCTTCCGCAGTGGTTCGGGTTGAACCTCGCGTGCTCGTTTCTCTCAGCGGGTGCGATGTGGTGATTGACATTCGTTGATTTCTTGCTGTAGGATGCTCGGCTTTCCGTTATCGGCATATAAGGACGGCGTTTCAAATGAAGACTTTTTCCGCCAAATCGCATGAAGTGAAGCGCGAGTGGCTCGTGGTTGATGCCACTGACAAGGTGCTCGGGCGCCTCGCCGCAGAAATCGCTCGCCGCCTGCGTGGTAAGCACAAGCCAGAGTTTACCCCGCACGTTGATACCGGCGACTACATCGTTGTGACCAACGTCGAAAAGATTCGTGTGACGGGCAATAAATCAGAAGACAAGATGTACTACCGCCACACCGGCTTCCCTGGCGGGATCTACGAGACCAATTTCAAGAAGATGCAACAGCGTTTCCCAGGGCGGGTGCTCGAGAAGGCCGTCAAGGGGATGCTGCCGAAAGGTCCGCTTGGCTATGCAATGCTCAAGAAAATGAAGTGCTACGCAGGGGCCGCTCATCCGCATGCTGCCCAGCAGCCCAAAGTTTTGGAAATCTAAGGGGTCGAAATGGCTGGTAATTTTTACTACGGTACGGGCCGTCGCAAGAGCGCAGTTGCTCGCGTTTTCATGAAGCGTGGTTCGGGCGCTATTGTTGTCAATGGCAAGCCGGTCGATGAGTTCTTTTCTCGGGTGACTGGGCGTATGATCGTTCGTCAGCCGCTGGAACTTGTCGATCAGGTTTCTGGCTTTGACATTCAGGTTAACGTGTCGGGCGGTGGCGAGTCGGGTCAGGCAGGCGCTGTGCGCCACGGCATTACCCGCGCTTTGATTGAATACGATGCCGCGCTGAAGCCTGCGTTATCGAAGGCTGGTTTTGTTACGCGTGATGCGCGTGAAGTTGAACGTAAGAAAGTCGGTCTGCACAAAGCTCGTCGGCGCAAGCAGTTCTCCAAGCGTTAATCAACCTTTCGCACGCCAGTCAAGGGCCGCCATTTGGCGGCCTTTGCGTTTTTGCATCTTGCGTTTGTCGTGCTGCCTCGCATTCATTTATTGGATGGATTCATCCACTTCGTCGGTGGGGCTGTGCCCGAAGTCACAGCCCGCCGGGCATACGTGTCGTGAGAGTGCGGGAACGTTGGGGATGAAGTAGCCGCGTCCTTGCGGGACAATCAGTCCCGCATCCTGCAGTTCGCGAAATGCGCGGGACAAATGTGAGTTGGTGATGCCAAGGCGGGATGCCAGCTTGTTGCGCGGGAAAGGCAGGTCAAGGCTAAACGAGCCGTCAGGTGTTCTGGGGGCTTTGTTGAAGTGGCAGAGCAGGTAGCAGACCAGCCGTGCAGCCGCTTTCTTTGTGCGGAGCGTCAACATGTCGTTGCTCAGGTAGTTCACTCGCTGCGCAATGTGCGACAAGAGTGTGTATGCAAACCGGGGGTGCTCTTCCTGCCATGCTTCAATTTGCTCGTTCGGCAAATGGAGGATGGCGGCTTCGGTCAGGGTTCTTGCTGAATAGGGCAGTGGCTGTGTTGTCAGCAGCGTTTCCTCGGCCAGTGTGTTTCCAGCTTGCACGAAGTCAACGACCTTGTCTTGTCCCCGGCGGTCGGCGGTGAACAGTTCGACGACTCCATGGATAACGAGAAATAGCCCGGGACTTTGCTGTCCCTCCGTGGCGAATACCTCGTTCGCTGGCAAGGCTAATTGTGAATCGATATGGTGCTCGAGCATTCCGCAGACGATCGCGGAGGGTACGTCGCGTAAAATGGGCGATGTCTTTGCGAGGGCAAGTTCGGTGTTGCTGAATGGCATAGAGCGAAGGGCTGCCGGAATCTACTGTTGTCTGACGGCGCCGGCCTTCTTGTGGGCCCAGAGAACGTCGCCGCGACCCTCGCGCTTGTTCAGCGTTCGTCCAAGGACGAACAGTAGATCGGAAAGCCGGTTCAAGTACTTGCGAGTCCAATCCCCAACGGTTTCGGTGTTGCCGAGACTGACGACCCGGCGCTCTGCCCGCCGGCATACGGTGCGACAGAGGTGCGACAGAGCTGCCGCGCGTGTGCCGCCGGGAAGAATGAACTCCTTAAGCGGGGCTAGCTCGCTGTTGAACTCTGTAATCAATGCCTCCAGGCGACTGACATGCGTTTCACCAATGACGCTTGCCCCCGGAATGCAGATCTCGCCGCCGAGATCGAAGAGGTCGTGCTGTATTGTCATCAAGGCATCGCGGATTTCGTCCGGAAGTTGTTCTGCAAGCAGTACTCCCAAGCTAGAATTCAGTTCGTCGATTTCGCCAATCGCATCGATGCGCAGGCTGTCTTTTGCCACTCGCGATCCGTCTCCCAGGCCTGTTGTTCCGGCATCTCCGGTGCGGGTGACGATTTTTGAAAGACGATTGCCCATGGCTGGTTTCCTGATGGATTCGGGTGGCGGACGATTATATCGGAAGGGCTTGCGGTTCAGACGTTCTCGCCCTTCGTCGCTGATGCTGACAGGGGATGGGGAGAACAGGAATTCATGGTATTTGACAAGGCGCTTCTCGTCGATCTCACGGGCGAAGAGGAAAATCGCGTCAAACGTCTGATCGAACGTGGCGTGAACATACCGGCGCAACCGCGCGTCTTGCTTGAATTGCAGGAGCTACTGGCGCGCGGTGTCTCCGATGTGCGCCACCTTGCCCGAATCGTCGGGCAAGATCCGGGAATTGGTGCCATGTTGTTCAAGGTTGTCCAAGGCGCTGCCTTCAGAAGACTGCAACCTCTGGCGTCGCTCGAGCACGTCCTGCAGGCGATCGGTCTCCAGCAGACGGGTAACCTCGTTCGTGCCATCGCTTTCTCGGCAGCCGTGCCGGCCAAGCATAACCGCAAGGCCTTCGAGGCGTACTGGGCGCGTTCGCGAGCAGTCTCCGAGTTGGCCATGTTGATTGCCGACGAGCGCGTGACGGTGTGCAACATCTTCCCCGATCAAGCGTGTCTCGCAGGTGTCTTCCACGACTGCGGTGTCCCCGTGCTCATGCAGCGGTTCTCGTCGTATTGCCGGGACATGCACCTTGAGCACGCCGGTGGCTGGATAGACTTGCAAGAGGAAGATGCGCGCTTCAACGCCGATCACTGCGTTATCGGCTATCTCGTCGCGCGTCATTGGAAGCTGCCGGATTTCATCTGCGACGCCATACGTTTCCACCACGACATGACGCATATTCACCACCACGCGGCGCGTACGATGGTGGCGATATTGCAGCTAGCGTTCCACCTGTATCACCACGAGCAGCATTTGCCGTCCCCGGAGTGGCCGTCAGTGCAGGACGCGGTGCTTGATGAACTCGGATTGGGGCCGGATACGTTGCCGGAGTTGGCGGACGTGGTTCTTGAGCGTTATCACGGTGCAGCATGATCCGGGGCTGTGCGCGCTACGCGCGTGATACCCTTCCCGCCTCAGGGAATGTCGTGCCGGGGATACGATGCCAATATCGATAGATGCCTGCGTTGCCCAGCATCAAGGTGATCGCAAGGAGCAGCAGGATAGGGTGTCGCTCGTTCCCCATCCCAAGGGCGGCGGAGTTGTTCTCGCGGTCGTTGCCGATGGCATGGGGGGGCACACGGGCGGTGTTCTCGCCGCGCAGCAGGTCATTCACACCGCTTGTGGGAATCTGGGCCAGTTTTCGGTGCGTTCCGAGTCAGCGCGCTCGATGCTTGAGGCCAGCCTCAATGAGGCGCACCTCCTGATCAAGGCGTCTCGTTTCATCAATGAGAAGGACCCTCACAGCACGGCCGTCATGCTTCTTCTCCAGCCTGGAAAAGTCAGCTGGGCGCATTGCGGCGATAGCCGCCTTTATCGATTCCGCGGTGACAGACTGATGTTCCGGACCACCGACCATTCCTATGTCGAGCAGTTGGTCGCGAAGAGGAAGATCACGCCGGAGCGGGCGTTGGTGCATCCGAACCGGAATATCTTGGTGACGTCGCTAGGTGGCGACGAGGCGCCGCGGATCGATTTTGGCGAGGCGGCCGATCTACAGGCAGGAGATTCGTTCTTGCTGTGTTCCGATGGTCTTTGGGCGTATTTTGGCGAGGCAGAACTGGGCGGGGTTCTAGCCGCCCATACGGCGCGCGGAGCTTCGGGGCTGCTGATCGATCGGGCACGAAACCGCGCTCAGGGCGAAGGCGATAATGTGTCGCTGGTCATTCTGAAGCTGGTCGAGGCGCAATCCAAGAAGGGTTAGGCGATGCCAGCTTCGTGTTGTCTGGCTGGCCCGCCTGGCTTGCTGTCTTACTTTCGTCCCAAACCACCCAACAGGGCGGCAACAACGCGCCTTGGTTTGTGCGGATGCTCAATGCGAGCCGCGGCCTGGGCCTTATCGAGATCGGTCGGTGCCGCGACAGGATGCGGCTCGGCGCTCTCGTAGGGCTTGCTGAAATCGAAACCGTCAGCGGCGATGTGGCTTGGCCGTCGCGAGCTGCGGCGTTCGTTTGCGTAGGATGGCTGGTCGCGGCGGGATTTTGCTGCGGGTGCAACGGACGCCGCCGGGGCGGGCGGTCGGCGATGGTGGCTCTTCTTGCCCGTGGGCGGGTATTCGTAATCGTATTCGGGTTCGAAGCCGGGGACGATTACCTGCTCGATCGGTTTCTTGATCAGTTTTTCTATGTCGACGAGATGCTGAACTTCGTGCGCCGAGACGAGAGAGATCGCGGTGCCCTGCTTGCCGGCGCGACCAGTTCGGCCGATGCGGTGGATATAGTCTTCCGGCGTGTGCGGCAACTCGAAGTTGATGACATGCGGCAGTTCGTCGATGTCGAGACCGCGTGCAGCGACGTCGGTGGCGACCAACACGAGGGTGGAGCCGTCCTTGAACGCCTCGAGCGCCTTCAGGCGGTCGAGCTGGCTCTTGTCGCCGTGAATCGAGTCGGCGGCGATGCCAGCGCGCTGGAGTTCGCGCGCGAGCTTGTTGGTCTCGATCTTGGTGCGCGTGAACACGAGTACCTGGTTGAATTCCGAAGACCTGAGCAACTTTACCAAGAGGGCGCGCTTGGCGTCGGCGGCTACGGGGTGCACGCGGTGCGTGATCGTTTCGGAAACGGTATTGCGTCGGGCGACTTCGATCAGTACCGGCGATTGGAGCATCCGGTCGGCGAGCTTCTTGATCTCGTCCGAGAAAGTTGCGGAGAAGAGCAGGCTTTGGCGTTGCTTGGGCAGCAGGCTGATGATGCGGGTGACGTCCGGGATGAAGCCCATGTCGAGCATGCGGTCGGCTTCATCCAGGACAAGCGCTTGCACGCTTCCAAAGTTGAGGCACTTCTGTTCGACCAGGTCGAGCAGGCGTCCCGGCGTTGCCACGAGCACTTCGATACCGGCGCGGATTTCTTCGATCTGTGGCTTGATGTCGACGCCGCCGTAAGCGCACAGGCTGCGTATCGGCACGTACTTGCTGTAGGCCTTGACGGACTCGTGTACCTGGATGGCGAGTTCGCGCGTCGGTGCGAGCATCAGGATCCGCACCGGATGGCGCGCCGGTGACGGGCTTGGGCTGGCAAACGGAAGGATGCGCTGGAGAAGAGGCAACGTGAAGGCGGCCGTTTTTCCCGTGCCGGTCTGCGCACCGCCCATCAGATCCTTGCCAGACAGAACGATCGGGATGGCTTGTGCCTGAATCGGCGTTGGGCTGGTGTAACCCTCTTCAGTAATGGCTCTCAGTATTTCCGGCGCCAGGCCGAGTTCATCAAAATGCATCGGCAACGCCCATAAATAAATTAGGAATCAATAGCATAGGGCCGCGATTATACACACTTTGCGAGTGCGCGGACCGGTCAGGGCACGCGCCGGGCGATCTCTCCCAGCGCACGCTCGGCGGCCTGGTCGAAAAGCGACACGGCAGACAGGATGCGAGCGTTGCCGCCTGTCAGTTGCTGCTCGATAAATCCCCGTTCGAGGGCAACGGCATAGCCCCAGTCGGAATTGAACAAGAGGATGCTGTCCGAATCCGGCGCTACGCCGCAGTGCAAGCCACAGTGTTCCTCATCGTCTGGCAGTCGGAGCATGATCCAGTCACCTTGCCGGGCGGTAGTGCTGCCCGCGCGCCACGCCGGAGTAGCCGGTGCTGGCGAGCCGAAGTACTGGACGAGTTTCCCATCGCGTTCGAGAATTTCCGCAGTGCGCGAACCGCCGGATGTGACCTGAACACTCGCGATGACTTCGACCGCGGCCGGGGTGGCCTGTCTGAGTGGCGTTGAGGTCGCCGTGTCGGGCCGGTTGCGCAGCGCCGCGGTTTGCAGGTCGAAGCAGGCGTTCAGGAATGGCGCGCGCGCTTCCGTCGAAACGCCAAGTTGGTCGAGTTCTGCATGCAGGCGCTTGAGCAGCGCGGGCACCAGTGCGACGAGGCGTTTGCGTTCTTCCGGCGATTGCTTGGGCTGGATGCTCCAGAGCAGTTCTTCAAATGTAGTGTTCGACGCTTGCCAGCGCTCACCGCCAACACCTCCGTTCTCGGCCGCGTTTTGCATGATGCGCAGTCCATGATGCGCAAGGAAGTCGCGAATTGCTGGCTTTGAGCATCGGGCGAGTTGCTCATTCAACCACTTCCTCGCCTGAGTGCCGGCGTTCAGGCGCCGTTCGTGATCCCTGACGAGATGCATGTACGGTTGCGAATTGACCTGGTGCGATTGGTCGCGCCCTGCGATCAGTCGTTCCAGTTCATCGAGCAGCGGCTCGAGTCCTGACTCGTTGCTTTCCAGCGTGGCACGAGCCGTATCGGCGAGCTGGCTTAACCGTTCGCACAGTGGGTGGTCGCGCCCGGTGTCCCGGGCCAGGCCGCACGCAGCACGTGCCATGCGGTTGATCAAATCCCGCGCTGGATGCTGTGCGTTGGCGAAGAAGGAGTTGTCAAGAATGGCCGTCCTGAGCAAGGGAATCTGCAGTCGGCTGAGGATTGCCTTGACGACCTCGGGGAGGTCTGGCGTGGCAAAGATGGCGTCAAAGATCAACGAGAGCGTGTCAAGCGCGACTGCGGCGGATTTGCCGAGCGGCAGGTCGAGATCCCTAGCGCGGATGGCGCGCAGCGTATGCTGCCCGACGGGCGTGTCGAGTGACAATGTCCCTTGCGGTTCGGTCATCTGCCGCTGTTCGAGGGTGCCGAGCCGTTCCATCAGGTGATTCAGCATGGTCAGCGTCGAGGCGCTCAGGGCTGCGTTGCCCATGACGGGGCCGCCATCTTGCGCGCCAGCGGAAGCTACGTCCAAGCCGGACTGCTCGAACAACTTGTTCTGCAGGGTCGTGAGTGCGTTTGCCGGCAACGTGTTGGTCCGGCCAGTAGCCGCTGGCGTTAGCGCGCCGCCACTGCTGCGCTGGACGGGACGTGCCTGCGGTAGCGCTACGCCGCGCCGTTCGAGAAGCACGTTCAGCTCCCGATAGACGTCGGGCAGGCCGGCCTGCAATTGCTCCTCGAGTCGCTCGAGGATGTCGAGGTTCTGCTCAAGGTTGGCCTTGGTCGCTTGGCAGATCGCCCACAGGCCACGGCTGACGGGCTCGAGTCCGGCCGGGTTGTCCTCGGCCGTCATGTTTGGGCGGTCGAGCAGCGTCATGTATCGCAGTTGAACGCGCCAGCGATCGATGCGTTCGTTTCCCTTCAGCCGGGTGATGATGTCCCCGATGCGGATTTCCAGTTCGAGATCGTCGTTGCCGACGAGGCTGATGCGCGACGCCGTCAGGCCGTTTGTCCGCTCGAAGCCGTCCGCTTTGGACGGCGCGGCAAGTTCGTCATGTGTCGTCGCGATCTCGCGCACGAAAGCTTCGACGACCGCGGGCGCGTTTACACCGGCTTGCCTCGAAATTCCGGCGAGACCGCGCTGGAAGAGTTCCCTGCAGTCGCGCAGGATGAAGAACGCGTCTTCACGAGGAGCGGCGCGGGTGATAGTGGTTCCGGTCGGGTCTGGCATGGCTGCGGTCCAGGCGTTGCTATCTGCTGAAGTCGCCGCGCCTGAGCAATCGGCATTCCTCTTGATTCATGACACCTCCTTCTTGTTGACCGGCGGTTGTCGCGCTGGCCCGCTCTTCTTCCGGTGGGTGCGCGATCAGTGCTGCGCCGTTGTCGCCTTGGTGTCCGGCGTGGCTTTGCTCTCGTTCGTCGCAACGTCTTCTTTTGTCGTTGTGGCTTTCTTCTTCGCCGTCGTTGGCGGCGCGACTGGCGGCAGTTGCGGTTCGACCGTTTCCAGCTTGTTGTCGCGCATGTACGCGTCCATGTCGCGCCAGCCCTCGTAGATGGAAGCCTTGGGCAGCCAAGAGTAGATCGAGTAGCAATCCTCGATGGCGCGGCCGGATTGACGGCAGGCGCCCCCGACCGCCCTGCCGTCGGCATCCGCCTGTGCGGCTTTCTCTGCGGGGTCTACGATTCCCATGCGTTGTTTGATGACGTCGCAGCCCGACAAGCCAATCAACAATAGGGCTGCGATCAGGGCCGTTCGCATGGTGCTGCCGGTCTCTGGCACGTCGTTTTCCCGGAAGAAGGTTGGAATAGCGGGCATTTTAACCACAATTGCCGGTACGTCCATCGCCGGCTCGTACTTTGTCAGGGCAATCGCATGAATGCCAATGTCGTCGACGCTGGAAATAGTCGTTGACGAT
>JADHEF010000731.1_pt1 | contig 28651 bp, 25 predicted proteins | sample 8952391 | NCBI WGS metagenome assembly JADHEF01 (sample SAMN16124439, study PRJNA663245) | bioreactor sludge metagenome | isolation source: sludge (nitrite) | place: India:Bengaluru | collected 2019-02-28 | reverse complement strand
AACCCCGGTTATCGCCGTGAAAGGGCGGTGTCCTAGGCCTCTAGACGATGGGGACATCAGGCCCGAGTTGTTTCTGCTGCTTTTTCTTTGCCTTCCCTACCCGATACGGTAGGGCGCTTGGTGGAGGTAAGCGGGATCGAACCGCTGACCTCTTGCATGCCATGCAAGCGCTCTCCCAGCTGAGCTATACCCCCAGCGGCAAAGACGAAAATTATAGATGACCCGAATGTGGAGCGCAAGCCGGTCAGGCGAGCACCTCGCGAATACGCCCCACCACGAGGTCACGGCCGAACAAGGCGAGCACCGCGTCGACCGAAGGCGTTTGCGCGCGGCCGGTCACCACCACGCGCAAGGGGATCGCCAATTGCGGCATCTTGAGTCCGTGCGCGGCCAAGACCCGTTTGAGCAGCGCCGAGATCTCCGCCGCGGTCCAATCGATCGTTGCCGCCTGGGCCGCGAACTCGGCCAGCGCCGGGCGCGCCGCATCGCCCAGGTGCTGGGCCAGCAGATCGGCCGGCAGCGCATAGGGCGCGTAGAACAGCATGGCCGCTTCGGCGAGTTGATTGAGCGTCTCGGCGCGATCGCGCAACAAGGCCAGCACCGGCTCGAGCGGCGCCGCGCCTTCGAGCACGCCCCCGAGCTTGGCGATGCGCGGCGCGACCAGTCCGGCCAGACGCGTGAGGTCGGACTGCTTGAGGTAATGGTTGTTGAGCCAATTGAGTTTCTTCGGATCCCATTGGGCGGCCGAGCGGCTCAGATGATTGACGTCGAACCATTCGACGAACTGCTCGCGCGCGAACACTTCATCGTCGCCGTGGCTCCAGCCCAGGCGCGCGAGGTAGTTGCACAAGGCTTCGGGCAAATAGCCGTCTTCCTCGTATTGCATGACATTCACCGCGCCATGGCGCTTGGACAATTTCTCGCCGTCGGGCCCGAGAATCATGGGCACATGCCCGTATTCGGGCACCACGGCCCCGAGCGCCTTCAGGATGTTGATCTGGCGCGGCGTGTTGTTGACATGGTCGTCGCCGCGGATCACATGCGTGATGCCCATGTCCCAATCGTCGATCACCACGCAGAAATTGTAGGTCGGCGTGCCGTCGGGCCGGGCGATGATCAGATCATCGAGTTCGCGGTTCGCGATCGTGATCGTGCCTTTGACAAAATCGTTCCATGTCACATGACCGTCGGTCGGATTGCGAAACCGGACCACGGGCTTGGCGCCGGCCGGCACGGCCGGCAGATGCTTGCCGGGCTCGGGACGCCAACGCCCGTCGTAACGCGGCTTTTCGCCACGCGCACGCTGTGCTTCGCGCATCGCCTCGAGTTCGTCGGGCGTGCAATAACAAAGATAGGCGGTGCCGGCGGCGAGCATCTGGGCGATGACTTCGCGATAGCGGTCCATACGCTGCATCTGGTAGAACGGCCCTTCGTCATAGCCCAGTTCCAGCCAGTCCATCGCATCGAGGATGGCTTGGACGGCGGCCGGCGTCGAACGCTCGACGTCGGTATCTTCGATCCGCAGCACGAAGCTGCCGCCGAAATGGCGCGCCAGCGCCCAGGCATACAACGCGGTGCGTGCGCCGCCCAGATGCAGGAACCCGGTCGGCGAAGGCGCAAAACGCGAACGCACCGGACGATCGGGCGGAAACGGAAAACTGGTGGTCATGAGATGAAGTCCTGAACGGCTGCTTAAGCGTCGCGTGCCGACCGGCCGCGCCGCCGATGAAAAAAGGCCTGCTGCGCGCAGGCCTGTACGAATTTTAGCAAGCGCGTTGATGGTACACATCGGCGCGCCTGCGCGCGGTATATTCCGCCGCCTCCGGTGGCGCTTCGTCGCCGATTTCGGCACTTGATCGCCCCGAACTGCGGTTCGTCGCATCCCCCTCGCGTATCCGGGGTTTGCGACGCATGATCCGAGGTCACCCGCCTTGATCAACCGTGTTACGCCAATCTCGCCCGGCCCACGAGGCCCCGTCCGACGATGAGCCAATTTCCGTCTGCTGAAGTTCCCCGCCGCAACTACCGCAAATGGGCCGCCATCGGCGCGGTCGCGGCCGCCATCGCGGTCATCGGGGTCCTGACCCTCGGCGCGCGTTCACGCCCCGGCGACGCCAATGCGGCCCAGCAAGCCGACAAAACGCCACCGCCGGTGGAGTTCACCGCCACCGAAGTCGTGCATCTGAAGAACGAGCCGCTCAACCAGGAATTGCTCGTCACCGGCAGCCTGGACGCGGTGGACAAGGTCACCCTGCGCGCCAAGGTCGCGGCAGAAGTCCGTTCGATTCCGGTGCGCGAAGGCGACCGGGTACGGGCCGGCCAGCTCCTGGCCCAGATCGACACCACCGACGCGCAAGCGCGCTTGGCCGAACGTGTCGGCACGTATGAAAGCGCGCGCGCGAACCTGGCCCTGGCCGAGAAGAACCGCGCGACCAACAAGGACCTGCTCGTCCAAGGCTTCATTTCGCAAAACGCCTACGACGCGATCGAATCGGGCTATCAGGCCAACGCGGGCCAGACCCAGGCCGCGCAAGCGAATGTCGCGCTCGCCCGCAACGCCTTGCAGGATGCGAGCGTGGTCGCGCCGATCGCGGGCATCGTCTCCAAGCGCCATGTGCAGCCGGGCGAGAAAGTCAGCCTCGATGCGGCGCTGATCTCGATCGTCGATCTGCGCCGGCTCGAACTCCAGGCCATGGTGCCGGCCGACGATGTGCCGCGCATTCGCGTCGGCAGCAAAGCGCAACTGCGCGTCGATGGGTATCGCGACCGGACCTTCGTCGGACGGGTCGAACGCATCGCGCCGGCCACCGAGCCCGGCACCCGCGCGGTGCTGGTGCTGATTGCGATCGCCAACACCGACGAAGCGCTCAAGGCCGGCATGTTCGCCAACGGATCGATCGCGATCGATCGTTCCGAAGCGGTGCCCGCGCTGCCCAGCGATGCGGTGCGCACGGCCGGCGGCGAAAGCCATGTCTGGTTGATCGCCGACGGAAAGCTCGTCAAGCGCAGCGTCAAGACCGGCCGGCGCGACGAGATCGCCAAGCGCGTCGAGATCCTGTCGGGCCTCGACCCGGCCGACACGGTGCTGGCCGCGCGCTTCGACAATCTGCGCGAAGGCACGCCCGCGAAGGTCGGCGGCGCCACGGTCCCGGCATCGGCGCCGGCGATCGTCAAACCCGCCCGCGGCCAGACTTCCTGAGAACGGATCCGCCATGTGGATCACGCGCATCTCCATCAAGAACCCGGTGTTCGCGACCATGGTCATGGTCGCGCTCACCGTGCTCGGACTGTTCGCCTACAACCGCCTGTCGGTCGAACGTTTGCCCAATGTCACGCCGCCGATCATTTTCGTCTCGGTCGAATACCCGGGCGCCTCGCCCGAGACGGTCGAAAACGATGTGACGAAGCCGATCGAAGAAGCGATCAACACGATCTCGGGCATCAAGGAAATCCGCTCGAATTCGCGTGAATCGCGCAGCGAGACCTCGGTCGAATTCGAACTCAACACCGATGTGGGCCGCGCGGTGCAAGACGTGCGCGACCGCGTCGGCAGCATCCGCGCCGGCCTGCCGCGCGATGTGCTCGAACCGACGATCGAACGTTTCGAAGGCGACAACGCCCAGCCGGTCGTCAATTACGCGCTCATTTCCAAGGGCATGCCGATCCGCGAGATGACGACCTTGGCCGAGCAAACGGTGGTCAAGCAATTCCAGCGCGCGCCCGGCGTGGGCCGGGTCGATGTCTGGGGCGGTTCGTCGCGCCAGATGCGCATCGAGTTGCGCGCCCGCGATCTGACCGCCTGGGGCTTGTCGGTCGAACAAGTGATGCAGGCGGTGCGCAATGCGAACCAGGATGTGGCCGTCGGTCTGGTGGCCGGCGCGAGCACCGAATCGGTGGTGCGCGTGGAAGGCCGCATCCGCGATGCGCAAGGCTTCATGAGCATCCCGGTCGCCCAGCGCCAGCGCAGCGACGGCACGCCGATCACGATCCGCCTGGCCCAGGTCGCCGCGGTCTATGACGACGAGGCCGAGCGCATGTCGTTGTCGCGAAACAATGGCGAGCGCAGCGTGAACATCGAGGTCTACAAGACCCAGGACGCGAACATCGTCGAAACCGGCGAAGCGATCAAACAAGCGGCCGACACGATGCGGCCCTTGCTGCCGCCGGGTGTCGAACTGCGTGAAATCTGGGCCGATTCCGATTGGGTCAAGAGCTCGCTCGCCGGCGTGAAGAGCACCATCCTCGAAGGCGCCGCGCTCACGGTGTTGATCGTCTTCATCTTCCTCAAGAGCTGGCGCAGCACGATCATCACCGGCCTCACGTTGCCGATCTCGGTCATCGCGAGTTTCATCGTCGTCTATGCGATGGGCTTCACGCTCAATTTCATGACCATGATGGCCTTGTCGTTGTGCATCGGGCTGCTCATCGACGATGCGATCGTGGTGCGCGAGAACATCGTGCGCCATCTGCGCTCGGGCAAGGACCACCACAGCGCGGCGCGCGACGGCACCGAAGAGATCGGCCTGGCGGTCATGGCGACCACCTTCACGATCTGTGCCGTGTTCGTGCCGATCGCGTTCATGGAAGGCACGATCGGCAAGTTCTTCTTCGCGTTCGGCGTGACGGTCGTGGTCGCGGTGCTGGTTTCGTTGTTCGTGAGCTTCACGCTCGATCCGATGCTGTCGTCGGTCTGGCCCGATCCGCCGCGCACGAAGAAGCGCTTCATCGATCATCTCTTCGATCCGATCGAACATTTCATCGACCGGGTGCATGTCTGGTACGGCCGCATCCTCGACACCGCGCTGCGTTGGCGCAAGACGGTGCTGGCGATCGCGACCGTGTGCTTCGTCGGCAGCATCGCCCTGATCGGCAAGGTCGGGACCGAATTCATTCCCGAAACCGACGACGGCTGGCTGTCGATCAGCATGACCATGGCGGTCGGCTCCAGTCTCGACCGTTCCGATGCCAAGGTGAAACAAGTCGAGGCGGTGCTCAAGCAATATCCCGAAATCGCCTTCGCGAGCACCACGGTCGGCAACGACGGCCGCAACAGCGCGCGCATCAACATCCGCCTGGTGCCGCTCAAGGAACGCAGCCGCGGCAAGAAAGAGATCGAGGGCGACATCCGCGAGAAGCTCTCGCACATCGCCGGGCTCGAATTGTCGTTCGGCTGGGATTCGCCGATCCGACTGACCGTGCTCGGCCCCGACCCGGAACGGCTCGATTCCATCATCGCCGACCTGACCGCGCAGATGCGCGCGATCCCAGGCATCACCGACCTGCAGACCAGCCTCAAGGAAGGCACGCCGGCGCTCGCGATCAAGCTCAAGGAAGGCGCCGCCGCCGACCTCGGCGTGACCGCCGAAAGCGTCGGCCGCGCCTTGCGTCCGCTGGTGGCGGGCGAAGACATCGGGTCCTGGCTCGGCCCCGACGGCCAGACCTACCGGGTGGTGGTGCGCATGCCCAAGGACGATCGTAGCGAACTCAGCGACATCGATGCGCTGCTGATCCCCACCGGACGCACCCAGGCCGACGGCACGCCGCTCATGGTGCCGCTGCGCCAGGTCGCCGATGTGTCGATCAAGCCGAGCCCGCAAGTCATCAAGCGCCAGAACCTGCAACGGCGCGTGACCATCACCGCGAACGCCCAAGGCCGGCCGGCCGGCGATGTGGGTCTGGATGTGCAAAAGCTCGCGCAATCGTTCCAGTTGCCACCCGGTTATGCCTTCGACATCGGCGGCGCAACGAAGGAACAGCAGGAATCGGGCATGGCGGCCTTGGGCGCGTTGGGCCTGGCCGTGATCTTCATCTACATCATCCTGGCCAGCCAGTTCGCAAGCTTCGTCCAGCCATTCGCGATCATGGCGTCGCTGCCTTTGTCCTTGATCGGGGTGGTGCTCGCGCTGCTCATCACGCGCACCACTTTCAACATCTTTTCGATCATCGGCGTGATCATGCTCATGGGTCTGGTGACCAAGAACGCGATCCTGCTGGTCGATTTTGCGAACCAGGGCCGCAAAGCCGGGAAATCGATCCACGATGCGTTGCTCGACGCGGGCCAGGTACGCTTGCGGCCGATCCTGATGACCACCTTTGCGATGGTCTTCGGCATGATGCCGCTCGCGCTCGCACTCGACGAAGGCACCGAATTCCAGGCCGGCATGGGCCGCGCCATCATCGGCGGTGTCATCACCTCGACCTTGCTCACACTGGTCGTCGTACCGGTGCTGTACGCGATCCTCGAAGGCATCAAGGAACGGCGCCGCGCGCGCAAGGCGGCCCGCAAAGCCGCGCGCGAAGGCCGCCACGACGAGGGCGGCGGCCAAGGCGAAAGCGGCGGCACCGCCCTGGGCAACGCGCCCGCGGCCGCGCAGGACTAGGCGGCGCCCTCAGACGATCAACCGGCCAGCGCGCGCGGCCGGCGCGATCGTCACGGTGCTGCCGGCGCCGAAAATCAGGTAATCGGCCTCGACGCCGTCGCTGAAGATCACGCCGCCTTCGGGCATGGCCGACGTGATCTGCAGGGGCGCATCGGCGTCGAACTCGCCATAGACCGTATGCGCCGACGAGGCGCGGCTTGGAAACGGTTCGCGCACCGCGAAGCGCAGGCGCGGCGCGTCCCAGGGCAAGGCCTCGTAATGCAATTCGCCCTGGGCATGGCGGGTGCGCTGCGCGATCCCGACCGCGCCGGTCACCACGCTTTTCATCCAGCCGGTCGAACCGAGCCCGGTCGAAACGATGACTCCGCTCGACGATTGCGCTTCGGCCTCGCCTTGCCATGCGATGGTGTAGCGCGCCGACACATGGCTGCGCGCGCCGATGAACAGATCATTGACCGCATGCAGCGTCTGTCCGTCGGGCAGGCGGGCCTCGGCCATGGTCACGCGGCGCGCATCGCGCGCGTCGTTCAGCACCGCGGGCAACAAGCCGCCGAATTGGCGCGCCTCGAAGGGCAACAAGATGCCGTCGTAACGGGCCGGATCGGGATTGAGGCCGACCAGCGGTTGCGACGCCAGGTACTTCATGGTGTTGGCCACCAGACCGTCCTGCCCGAGCGCGACCACGACATCGTCGGGGCCGAACAGGAAATTGGGCAGATAGCCGCGCTCGACGATCTGGAACCGGCCGTGCGCCTGGAGCACGTCGAGCACCGCCGCGCGCGCGGCCAGATACGCTCCGTGCTCGCGCTCGTAATCGTCGAAGCGCGCGCCCAGATGCTCGACATAAAAGCGCGCCTGATCGATGGTGTGGAAGCGCGCGATCAATTCTTCGAGCCGGGTGCGGCGCGTCACGAGCACGACCTTGCGGTCGTGCACGCGTTCGCGGCTGGCCACCGCCGACCCGCGGTCGGCGGCACGGTCGGCGCTGGCGTTCATTTGCGGCCTCCTTTCGCGGGCCCGGCGGCGCTGGTGAGCAAGGTTTCGAGCAGATCGGGCGAGACATTGAGCTGCCCGATCTTCTCCGCGCGCTCGGCGATGCCGCCGAACGCCTGGGCGATCAATTGGCCCGGTTGCATGCCGGCCGCAGCCAGTGCCTGCACCACGCGCGGATCGGCCTTTTCCAACGCCGCCATCACCGCCGCCACCTTGTGCGCCTCGGCCTCGGCCAAGGTGCGGGTGTTGGCCGCGTTGATTTCCACGAAGGACTGACGCCGTTCCTCGATCCCGATCTCGGCTTCCATGTCGGTCCGCCGCAATTCGGCTTGCTTGCGCCGCACACTGGCTTCGGCATCCATTTGTGTCTCGCGGATCTGGCGCTTCTTCTGCTCGACCGCGACTTCGGTGTCGAGCTCGCTTTCGCGGATCGCGCGTTCGTTTTCCACGGCCGCATTGCGGCGCGCGAAGATCGCATCGTCGGCCGCCTTGAGGATTTGCTCGCGCGCCTCGGCTTCGAGCGCACGCGCGGTTTCGGCGGTCGGACGGATCGCGGTGACCGCGAGGCCCAGGATCTCGAGCCCGAGCGCGGCGATCTCCTGGTGCGCGCCCAGCCCCGCGCTCACCTCTTTTGCGATCGCGTTCGACGACGCGAGCGCGGCTTTCAAAGGCCGGCGCAACACCGCGTCCTGGGTCAGCACTTCGACCGGCGCCAATACGCGCTGCGCCAGGGTCGTCGGGTCTTCGGCCTCATAGCCCTGGCCGTCGGCGCGCAGGCTGAAATCGAGCAATTGCGCGGTCTTGCGCGGCTCGCCGATGCGCCAGGTCACCTGGCCTTGCAAGGTCACGGTCTGGAAATCGGCGGTCGTGAAGGTGTAGATGAAATCGTCGCTGCGGCTGGCGACCGGCAAGGCGACGATGGCACTGGTGGGCGCGTAATACAGGAAAGACAGCCCGGCGCCTTCGCGCGCGATGCGCCCGCCGCGTACCTGCATGACATAGGTCGTCGGATTCGACTTCAGATAACGGATACCGAACATGAGGTGCTCCTTTCGCATTGGGCCGGGTCGGATCGGGTCGATCGTCACCGGTGCCCCGGGTTGATAGTTGCTCTACACAACTAAGTAAGTTGCATACTACAACTAACATGCCTAGAGTCAAGTCGGTGGTGTGGCTGCCCGTCCACGCCGGGTCTTCCTGGGAGGAATGATGTCGATGTCCGCTTTGCCCGCAGCCGCCCAGCGCCCGCTGGTGCTGGTCGATCTGGCGATCTTCACCGTGCTCGACGATTGTTTGCAGGTGTTGCTGGTCCGCCGCCCCGACGAACCGGGTGAGCCGTTTGCGAACCAATGGGCCCTGCCCGGCGGCTTCGTGGACGTCAAACGCGATGCGACCCTCGAAGCCTGCGCCTTGCGCAAATTGCGCGAGAAGACCGGTGTCGATACGCCCTATCTCGAACAACTCGGCAGTTGGGGCGACGCGCGGCGCGATCCGCGCGGCTGGTCGGCCACCCATGTGTATTTCGCGCTGATTCCGGCCGACCGCATCGAATTGCAGGCCGGCGGCAATGCCAGCGCGGCGCGTTTCATGCCGGTGGGCGCGCGCGGTGTCGATGCCGCGCTGGCTTTCGACCACGCGCGATTGCTGGCGGCCGCGCTGGAGCGCTTGCGCGCCAAGGTCGAATACACCTCCCTGCCGGCGTATTTGCTGCCCGAGGAATTCACCCTGGGCGATCTGCAGCATGTCTATGAAGTCGTGCTGGCGCGCGCCCTCGATAAATCGGCGTTCCGCACCCGCATGCTGGCGGCGGCATTCATCAAGCCGACCGATGCGGTGCGGGTCGGCGCGAACCGGCCTGCGCAGTTGTACCGATTGGCAAACCGGGGCGTGGTGGCCTATTTTCCGCGCACCTTCAGCCCGCGCGGCTGAGCCCCCTCACCGCGCCGTCTCGCCCGCAAAGACCCGCCATGCCCGATCTTTACCTCGAAGACTATGCCGTCGGCCAGTTGTTCAAGCACGGCAGCGTCACGGTCGATGCCGAAGCCATCAAGGCCTTCGCGCGCGAATTCGACCCGCAACCTTTTCATACCGACGAAGAAGCCGCGCGCGACACTTTCTTTCAGGGCCTGGCGGCAAGCGGCTGGCATACCGCCGCGCTCACGATGCGCCTGTTCGTCGAGAACGGCCTGAAACCCGCGGGCGGCCTGATCGGCGCCGGCGTCGAAGACTTGCGCTGGCCGCGCGCCGTGCGCCCCGGCGATGTCTTGCGCATCGAAGTCGAGGTGATCGAGGTGCGGTCCTCGCACTCGCGACCGACCCACGGCCTCGTCAAGACGCGCGCGGTGACGCTGAATCAAAAGGATGAACCGGTCCAGGTCCAGGTGACCAGCGTGTTCGTGCCGCGCCGCGCACGCTGAACGGCGGGCGGATTCAGCGCAAAGACTGGACCACGGCCCACAGCGCGACCGCGCCGATCAAGCCCCATAACCACCATGTGAGCCGGCGCAGCCGGCGGCGTAGCAGTTCGCCGGCCTGAACCAGGGTTTCGTGTTGTTCGGCCAGGCTGCGCACGACGTCGTCGGATTGGCGCTGCCGCGCTTCCAACGCCGCCACTTGTTGCGCAAGCGCCTCCATGCGCTCGGCCGGTGTGCCTGGCGCAACCGGCGCGGGCGCGGCCGGCGCCGGTTCGGCCGCCGACTCGCCGCGCCCGAGCACCCGCTTGGCGCGGCGCGCCAATTCAGGGGCGGCCTTCACCAGGTCGGTCCAGGGAATGGCGCCCAGCACGGTCGCCCAGGGAAACGGCATGCATGTCCTCCATTGCAAAACCCGCAATTCCGAGCGGGCTACCAGGCTAAAGACCATCGAACCGGTGTTTGCGTTCCAAGCATCGAAATGGCGGGTCAAACGCCCCTTACTCATACCGCAGGATCATGCCTGCTTGACCATACTGCGCCATGGGGTGGTATTCCCTAAAAAGTCCTAGATTCAATTGATCCATCGGAGCAGTCGATGAACCCTTCCCGTGCCTCCTTCAAACACCGCATCGTCTTGCTGGTGTTTCTTGCGCTTGGCGCCATCACCATGCTTGCGATCGGCGCCGGCGTCGAAATCGCGAACAAGGTCGTCCAAGGCCGTAAATCCGAACTCGTCGCCGCGGTCGATTCCGCACAAAGCATCGTCGCCGGCTATGCCGCCAAGGCCAAAGCCGGCCAACTCCCGCTCGCCCAGGCCCAGGCCCAGGCGATCGAGGCTTTGCGCATCGCGCGCTATGGCAACAACGACTATTTCCATGTCTGGACCATGGACGGCAAATCGGTGATGCACCCGTTCAAACCGGAATGGGAAGGCCAGGACATGCGCGGCAAGGTGGTCGATGCCAACGGCCAGGATCTGGTGGCGGCCCTGACCGGCGGCCTGCGCGGCAGCACGAGCGGCGCAGCCTTCGTGCCCACCCAGTTCCCGCGCCCCGGCAAGACCGAGGCGGTCGATAAAGAGCAATACGTGAAGCTGGTTCCGGAATGGAATTGGATGGTCGGCTCGGGCGTCTATCTCGACGATGTGCATGCCCTGGTGCGCAACACCATCATCCAAGGCGTCGCGATCGTTCTGGTGCTGCTGATGGCATTGGGCGGCGTGGGCTGGTGGATCGTGCGCACCGTACTGCGCCAGCTCGGCGGGGAACCGGCGCTCGCGGCGGAAATCGTGTCCGATGTCGCGGTCGGCAAGCTCAACATCGACATTCCCGCGGCGCCCAAGGGCAGCTTGATGGCCGACTTGGCCGAAATGGTCGAATCCTTGCGCAAGACGGTCTCGGAAGTGCGCCAGTCCACCGATACGGTGAACCATGCCGCTTCGGAAATCGCGGCCGGCAACCTCGACCTGAGCAACCGCACCGAACAGGCGGCCTCGAACCTGATCCGCACCGCGAGCGCGATGGAACAACTGAGCGCGACGGTCAAACAGACCGCCGACGCGGCGCGCACCGCCAATCAGCTCGCGGTCTCGGCCGCGTCGGTCGCCGAACGCGGCGGCAGCATGGTGTCGGAAGTCGTGCGCACCATGGAAACCATCAATGCGTCGAGCGCCAAGATGGCCGACATCATCGGCGTGATCGACAGCATCGCCTTCCAGACCAACATCCTGGCCTTGAATGCGGCGGTCGAAGCCGCGCGTGCCGGCGAACAAGGCCGCGGTTTCGCGGTCGTCGCCAGCGAAGTGCGCACCCTGGCGCAACGCAGTTCGAGCGCCGCCAAAGAGATTCGCAGCCTGATCGGCACCAGCATCGAAAAGGTCTCGTCAGGCACCGAACTGGTCTCCACGGCCGGCGAAACCATGAACGAGATCGTGGCCTCGGTGCGCCGCGTGACCGACATCGTCGAAGAGATCAGTGTCGCGGCCGCCGAACAGAGCCAAGGCCTGCAAAGCGTGCATTCGACGGTGAACGAACTCGATCGCGTGACCCAACAGAACGCGGCGCTGGTCGAGGAATCGGCCGCGGCCGCCGCCAGCCTGCGCGATCAGTCCGAACGCTTGACCGCGGCGGTCTCGGTCTTTCAAGTCAAGGCCTGAACGGCCCCGCAAGTTGCGTGAGCAAGGCGCCGCGCGCGCCTTGCCTCATTCCTCGTCCTTGAGCTTGTAATGCGCGGTGAGTTGCGCCTGCACCGCGGGCGGCACCGCCTCGTAATGGCTGAAGGCCAGGGTGTAACGGCCTTGCCCGCCGGTCATCGCATTCAGCCGCAATTGATAGGACGCCAGTTCCGACAAAGGCGCCTGACCGAACACCGTGGCCTGGGCGCTGGCGCTGGCACGGGTGCCGCTCACCACGCCGCGACGCGCCGACAGATCGCCGGTGATGTCGCCGATATGCGCTTGCGGCGCGCCGATCTCGACATCGACGATCGGTTCGAGCACGATCGGCCGCGCCTTGGCCACCGCATCGATGAAGGCCTTGCGGCCGGCCGTGATGAACGCGACTTCCTTGCTATCGACACTGTGGTGTTTGCCGTCGTAGACCACGACGCGCACATCGGTGACCAGATGCCCCGAGATCACGCCGGCTTCGCAAGCCAGGCGCACGCCCTTTTCCACCGCCGGAATGAACTGGGTCGGGATCACGCCGCCCTTGACCTGATCGACGAACTCGAATCCGGCGCCGCGCGGCAGGGGTTCGATCCGCAAATACACCTCGCCGAACTGGCCGGCGCCGCCGGTCTGCTTTTTGTGGCGATGATGGCCTTCGGCCGGCACGGTCACGGTCTCGCGATACGCGATGCGCGGCGGCCGCGTGTTGACCTCGCATTTGTAGACCTCGGTGATGCGTTCGAGCAGGGTGCGCAAATGCAATTCGCCCAAGCCATAGATCACGGTCTCGTTCGTGCTCACCGCATGTTCGAGGCGCAGACACGGATCTTCATCGACGAGCTTTTGCAGGACGTCCCACAAGCGCTGTTCGTCGCCGCGCCGTTTGGGTTCGATCGCCAGACCATGCACCGGCACCGGAAACTCGAGCGGTTCGAGGTGCAGATGATCGTCTTCGGACGCGTCGTGCAACACCGCGTCGAAATGCAATTCATCGACCTTCGCCACCGCGCACAAATCGCCCGGCACCGCGCGCGCCACCTCGATGCGGTCCTTGCCTTGCAGCATGAACAAATGCCCGACCTTGAACGGCTTGCGCGCATCGCCGATGTAAAGCTGGCTGTCGCGCGTGACCGTGCCTTGATGGACGCGGAACACGCCGAGCTTGCCGACGAACGGGTCTTGCGAAATCTTGAACACATGGGCGATCACATGCTTGCCCGCGTCGGGCTGGGCCACGATCGGCTGCGCCGCCGCGCCTTCGCCGCGCAAGAACTGTGGCGGGTTGCCTTCGCTCGGGTCGGGCAACAAGCGCACGATCACATCGAGCAATTCGCGCACGCCCGCGCCGTTGCGCGCCGACACGAAGCACACCGGCACCAGATGCCCTTCGCGCAAAGCCTGTTCGAGCGGCGCATGCAATTCGGCCGGATCGACATCGCCCTCGTTCAGATAGCGTTCGACGAAGGCCGGATCGACCTCGACCACTTGCTCGACCAGGGCGCGGTGCGCCTCGGCGACCGAAGAGAAATCGGATTCGCCGGCCGGATTGAAATAGCAATCCACCACCGCGGTGCCGCCTTGCGCCGGCAGATTGAGCGGCAGGCATTCACGGCCGAACGTCTCCCGAACCGCAGCCAGCAAGCCCGGCAGATCGGCCTCGGGCGCGTCGATCTTGTTGATCACGACGAGCCGGCACAATCCGCGCTGCGCCGCCCAGTCCATCATGCGCGCGCTCGTGCTTTCGATGCCCGCGGTCGCCGAGATCACGACCGCCGCGGTGTCGACCGCTTCGAGCGCCGTCATCGCCTGGCCCAGAAAATCGGGATAACCCGGCGTATCGATGCAATGCACGCGCGTGTCGGCATGCGTGAAGTGCAGCAGCGCCGCGTTCAGCGAATGGCCGACCTTGCGTTCGAGCGGATCGAAATCGCTGACCGTGCTGCCGCGTTCGAGCGCGCCCGGCGCGCCGATCGCACCGGCCGCGACCAGCATGGCCTCGGCCAGGCTGGTCTTGCCGGCGGCGGGTTGTCCGACCAAAGCCAGCGTCCGGATGGCGGCGCTGGATGTCGCGATGCTGGCCATAGGCATTCCTCTTGTCTGGTCGCGGGTTGTCGTGTCGAGGTGCCGCGCCGGCCGTGCACGCGGTCGACCGCTTTCAGCCTACGGGAAGGGCCGGCGCCGGACAAGGCTGGACTAGCGGCCACCGCCACAGGGTCGGCCAAGGTCTTTGATCTGAAGGGGCCTTTCGCGACGGCCGAACGCCTCTGGTGTGGCGGATTGCCGGTTGCACCGCGCCAAGCCCAAAGAGGACTTCCCGATACCAGGACGATCCGTTCCTCACGCTGCTGCGCCACACCCTGCGCTGTGCGCCGAGTTGCGCAAGCGCTGCGCCGATGAACGCGTGGCGCCTTGCCCGGTCCGGCCGCGCTCAATCTTCCGCGCCGCCATCCCCGGTGCAGACCAGCCCGCGCGGCTGGTCGGGCACGATGCGCTCGGCTGCGGTGTCGAAACGCCAGACTTGTTCGAGCCCGGAACGCCGCCATTGCCCGCGCCGGTCGCGCGCCATGCGCACGATCGCGGCCAACACCGCTTCGCCGCGATAACAGACGTCGAATTGCGTTTGGGCATGCGCAGGCAATGCGACCGCCTGCACCACGGTCCCGGTCGGCAGGCCGTTCGCGTAGCCATTGAAACGCTCCAGCACCAGCCATTGTTGTCGGCCGCATTGCACGCGTTCAAAGGCATAGCGATCGAGTTCGATGACCGCCCCTTCATGCGGCGTGCAATCGCCCGCGATCGGCAGACTGCGCCCGACCAGGGCTTGCGCCCAAGCGCCCCCCGCAGCCAGACCGAGGCCCAGCGCCAAGGCCATCGACGCAAACACCGGCCGGCACCAGGCCGCCGGCAACGCCATTCTTCGAAAGTTCATCGTAGTTCGCACCAGGCCAAAGACCAGTCATAGGCTTGCGCCGCGTCACCGACGCGCAGAGTGAGCCGTCCGTCCGGACGCCGGCCGATCGCAAATGCCCGGATCGGCGCGGCATGCTCGCGAAACCGCAGTTGAAACCCTTGCAAGGCGATCCGCGCCTGGGGCGCGACCGCCAATGCCGGTCCGTCGCCAGCGCCGTCGTCTCCGGGCCGCCAGGTGCCGCGCGCCCATTGGCAACGCACGCGTTCGCCCGGCACCAGCACATAGCTCGCCTCCATGCGCACGCCGCGCCCATCGTCGCTGTCGTCGCCCAGCCATTGACCCCAGATGCGGTCGGCGGTCAGCGCCTGATCCTGTCCGGCGCGCGCCATCGCGAACCCCTGCGCATCCCCCGGCCCGACGCCGAAGGCGCGCACCGCCGACGCTGGCGTGACGCTGCGCAAGCCGAAGCCGGTCAACACCGCAACGAATTGCGCCTGAACCGGAACCGCTTCCGCCTGCGCTTGCGGATGCGCGCGCAACCAGCTGTCGCGCGGCAAGGCGAAGGCGCGGCCGGCGGCCGGCCCCGCCGCTGGCGTCGCCTCGGCGACGGCGTTCGACGACCATCTCTGCACCTGTCCGCGCAGCGGCACGTAATCGATCCGGACATCGACACCGCGTGGGTCGGTACCGAACCGGGTCTCGGCCGACTGGCGGACCAGCAACACCCCGAGTTCGTTCACGGCGGCACCATGGGTTCGGAGCTCGAAAGCCGACAACACCGGCACGAACGGCAACCCGCCGCTACCTAAGCTGTTGCCCAGGTCGAGCGCCCATTGCGCATGCCCCGGCAAGTCCTGGGCCTGCAAGGTGGCCAAGGGCCCGAAGCGCATCGAAATCGCGGGTGACACCATGCCGGGCCCGCCGATCACCGGCCCGGCGACCGGCGCTGCCGCCACCGGCTCGGAATTATTGCTTGCAGCCATGAGCGCTTGGGAGTTCACCTTGCCGGCGACGACCGCGCACGACATGACGCCTGCCATGCCGAGTGCGCCTGCGTAGCGTCGGTAACGGTTCATCGACACATCGGTCGCGGTCATGGGCGCCGCGCACGGCGGCGCCCACACGCGCGTACCCGCTTATTGCGCACCGCGCGACATCTGGCCGCCCTGGCGCATCGCGGCCGAAGCGTCCTGGGCCCGGTTCATCTGGCTCGCTGCCGCGTTGCGCTGATTCATGCCCGCGGTCGCGGTCTGGTCGCGCATCTGCAAGCCCTTCTTGCCGCCGCCCTTGCCCCCATCCTTGCCACCGCCGTCCTTGCCGCCGCCCTCTTTGCCGCCGCCTTCTTTCCCACCGCCCTCTTTGCCACCGCCGTCCTTGCCGCCGCCATCCTTGTCGGACGCCGCGAACTGCCCTCCGGCCACGGCATTGCGTTGATTCATGCCGGCGGTCGCGGTCTGGTCGCGCATCTGCAAGCCTTTCTTGCCGCCACCCTTGCCCCCATCCTTGCCACCGACGTCTTTGCCGCCGCCCTCTTTGCCGCCGCCTTCTTTGCCACCACCGTCCTTGCCGTCGCCATCCTTGGCCGCGACATTGCCCAGGCGGGCGCCGTTGGCGTGGTTCGCACCCGCCACGCCGGCCCGAGCCTTGTTGGCCGCAGCGGGCTGCGCGGCGGCCGGCGCCTTGACGGTGGACGGTGTCGCAGCGGTTTCGGCCTGCGCTTGCGCAGTCCCTGCGATGACGATCGCCGCGGCGATCAGGCTGAGCGCGTGTTTCATGTGAGACATCCTTTCAAGAGAGGAGACGCGTTGCGCGCGCGGGAATGCGCGCGCTGCCATCGATCAGACGCAAACAGCGCCGAAACCGGGCCACCGCGGCGTTCATCGGCGCGCTGGCGGCGCGTACGGCCGCGAAGGATCGATCACCCGTCCATCGGGCAGAACGACATCGCCAGCCTTGACACCAGCCGGGCATTCGCCGATCCGCTCGAATTCGAGCCGGCTGTTCGATTGCGCAACGCCTTGTTGCGGCGGGGTGAAGGTGGTCTTCACGTCCACGGTATAGGCGCGCGTGAAGTCGCCACTGAATTCGGCGCGCGTCACCGCGGTCGTGCCGCGCGCCGTGCATTTCTGGTCAGCGACGATGCGCGCGCCGGCGCGTTGCCAATGCGTGGGCTCGCAGCGCTCGCGCACCGCGTCGAACGGACGTTGGCGCATCACATCGTCGCCCGAGTTGCCGACGCAAAACCGCATGGCGGTCTGACGCCCATCCACCGTCATGCCCCACAAGCCGGCTTTGCGCGCGGGCGGCGCTTCCTGCGCCCACAGGCCGGCACTCCAGCCCACCGCGAGGCCGCAAGCGATCCAACGCCACCACATGCTGCGAGTACGAAACGACATGGCACTGCTCCTTCCACGAAACGAGGTTGATCAAGTATTAGGAGCCGGCGCCTTGGCCTTGGGTGGCTGGTTCGGCGCGACCCGATTGCATTCGGCGAGTTGGGCGGCGGTCAGCCGCGGCCCATCGACCCGACCGAAATTCAGCGCCCAGCCCAGGCGCCGGACCACTTGCCGGCATTGCTCGACGGTCGGCACATCGCGTGCATACATGGCCTGGCATTGCCGCCCGCCGCCATCGCAACGCCACATCGCCCCGCCCAGCGAGATCGGGGTCGGCTCGGCGAAGCCGAGCTTCAGGTCGATGAAATACGCGTGGCCCGGATGTCCGGCCGATGCGCCCGCGCCGGCCAAGCCGAACGCCAGTCCGGCGACCAGGCGCGGGAGGCGGCGATCACGGCGCGGGCGGTTCATGGGCGGTCAACGCGGCTGCACGACCGCTGGCGCGCGGCCCACACAGGCGTAATCGAGCGTATGGCCCGGGCTGCGCAGACCATCGACCTCGATCTGCAACGTGCTGCGGCCGCGATCGCCGCGCAGTTCGAGCGTCTCGCGCACCGGCAGCACCGGCGCACCATGCGCGCCCGACGGACGATCGATGCTCCAACGGCGGCTCAGACGGCCATCGAGATACAAGGCCAGACGCAGTGGAGCGCGTGCCGCCGATTCGGGCAATTGCACGGTTGCATGCAAAGTGGCGCGCATGATCACCGGATGCGCATTGCGGCAGGCCGGCAGGTCGAGCCGCACGGTGCGCCATTGCGGTATCGCCGCGGGTGACGCGGGCGCCACCACCACCGGCGGCGCGTCGGCGGGCGTGACCTGCACCCGCGCGCCCGCGGACGCGGCACCGGCTTGGGGTTCGACACGCACCGGCCCGTTCGCCGTGGTGGCGCGCGGCGCTTCGGGTTGGGCCGGCGGGCTTGCGGTTTGCGCACCGCGCGACACCGCATGCCCGGCGCCGGCGGCCTCATTGCATTGTTCGAGGCGGCGCGCGTCGAAACCGCCCTGCGGCCCTTTGAATTCGCGTGCGCGGCCGACCCAGGCCACCACGCGCTGGCAGGCTTCGAGTGGCGCCATGTCGGCCGGCATGGGTCCGGAGCAACGCATCAGACGTGGTGGACACGACCATTTGCCGCCCGACACCCAGAATTCGCCCTGCATCGCGGGGCGCGCCTCGGTGCGTACCGAATACTCGACCTTGGGCGCTGCTTGCGCGGCAAGCGCCGCGCCCATCATCCAGCCGGCGACGGCCAGCCTTCCAGCCCTGAACATGGCTTCGTCCTCATGATCGGGCCGCCCACCGTTGGGCCGCCCATGACCATCAAGACGGAAAAGCCCGGAAAACCGGGCCAGGACCGTGCCGACGCGGCGCTACTTTTCCGATTCGATCGGCACATCGACCCGGCGCGTGACGCCGTTGGCGCCGGGAAAGTCGCTGAACAAGGCCTCGACCAGATAAGGCATGATCGGATTGAGTTGGTCGGTGCTGCCTTCGCTGATCACGCTGCCTTCATAGACCTTGGCCCCGCTTGCGGCGACACGGATGTCGAGATGCAATTCACGCCGCCAGAGCCGATGGGTGGTCTCGCGCGTGATCGGCTGGCTGGCCCAGGGCCAGAACGGGTCGTAGCCCCAGCCATACAACAGACGGCCGCTGGGCGTGCGCCCGACCGGCCCGTACCAGCCCATGCGGGGCTCGTCGATCCAGTCGGTTTCGCGCACCAGCACATCGCGCGACGACAGACCGTAATTCAATCGCACGGCCAGATGCGCGTCGGCCGCTTCGGTGAATCCCTGGCCGAGCAGGCGCTCGCGCACCAAATCTTCGTACACCCTGTATTCGAGACTTTCGGCCTGTTCTGGCGTGGGCGTGAATTTCAGTGTCCTGGGTCCGGACTCCGCCACGCTCCAATCGTTGAAGGTGGTGACATCGTTGCGGATCACACGTGTGGAAGCGCACGCGCTCAGGCTCAAAACCATCAGGAGCAAAAGGATGCTGCGCATGGCCCTCTCCGAGAAACGAATACAATCGCAGCCATTCTAGCGACCATGCCTGCGGCAAGGCGCCGCAGCGCCGGGTTTGCGTCCCCACAAGGCCGACCATGCGCCAAGAAAAGCCCATCCCCATCCGCCGTCACGACTATCTTCCGCCCGCCTGGTGGGTCGATCGCGTCGATCTCGATTTCGACCTGCGCCCCGACGCGACCACCGTCACCAGCCTGCTGCGGATCCGGCGCAATTCAGATTCGGCCCAAGCCGGCGAGGTCGTGCTCGATGGCGAAGACCTCGAATTGCTCGAACTCACTTTCGACGGCGTTCCGGTGCGCGAGTTCACCCATGCCGACCAGCGCCTGCGCTTCACGCTGCCGGCCGAAGCCGGCACACTGCGCATCGTTTCGCGTTGCGCGCCCAACCAGAACACCGCCTTGTCGGGGCTGTACACCTCGAACGGCAATTTCTTCACCCAATGCGAGGCCGAAGGCTTTCGGCGCATCACCTTTTTCCCCGACCGGCCCGATGTGATGGCGCGCTATCGCGTGCGCCTCGCAGCCGATCGCACGGCCTACCCGGTGCTGCTCGCCAACGGCAATCTGATCGAAGAAGGCGCGCTCGACGACGGCCGCCATTACGCGGTCTGGGACGATCCTTTCCCCAAGCCCAGCTATTTGTTCGCGCTGGTCGCGGGCAAGCTCGTTTGCGAAGAAGCGCGCATGAAGACCGGTTCCGGTCGCGAAGTGCTGCTCCAGGTCTGGGTCGAAGACGGCAATCTCGACAAGACCCATCATGCGATGGAATCGCTCAAGGCCTCGATCCGCTGGGACGAAGAACGCTACGGCCTCGAACTCGATCTCGACCGTTTCATGATCGTCGCGGTCAGCGACTTCAACATGGGCGCGATGGAGAACAAAGGCCTGAACATCTTCAACACGAAGTATGTGCTGGCCAACCCCGAGGTCGCGACCGACCTCGATTTCGCGGGCATTGAATCGGTGGTGGGCCACGAGTATTTCCACAACTGGACCGGCAACCGCGTGACTTGCCGCGACTGGTTCCAGCTCTCGCTCAAGGAAGGCCTGACCGTCTTCCGCGATCAGGAATTTTCGATGGACATGATGTCGGGCGGCGATCCGGCGAGCGCAGCCCGCGCGGTCAAGCGCATCGACGATGTGCGCACCTTGCGCGCGGTGCAATTCCCCGAAGACGCGGGCCCGATGGCGCACCCGATCCGGCCCGACGAATACGAGGAAATCAACAATTTCTACACCGCGACCGTGTACGAAAAAGGCGCCGAAGTCGTGCGCATGCAGCAGACCATCCTCGGCCGCGAAGGTTTCCGGCGCGGCATGGACGAATACTTCCGCCGCCATGATGGCCAGGCCGTGACTTGCGACGATTTCGTCGCCGCGATGGAAGCCGCGAACGGTGCCGATCTGGGTCAGTTCCGCGAGTGGTATGCGCAATCGGGCACGCCCAAGCTCAAGGCGCACTTCGCCTACGACGCCGCGGGCAAACGCTTCACGCTGACGCTTGCGCAAGCCAATGGCGCGGGCCGCGCGCCTTTGCATATTCCTGTTGCGGTCGGGTTGGTTGGGCCCGACGGCGTTGACCTGCCCCTGCAACTCGAAGGTGAAACCGCGCCGCAAGGCACGACGCGGGTGCTGCATCTGAAGGCCGCCGAACAAAGCTTCGTGTTCGTGAATGTCGCCACCGCGCCGGTGCCCTCGGTGCTGCGCGATTTCTCGGCGCCGGTGCAACTCGCGATCGACCTCACCGACGCGCAACTCGCCTTCCTGATGGCGAACGACAGCGACGCCTTCAACCGCTGGGAAGCCGGCCAACGTCTGATGCTGGGCGTGATCCTCGCGCACCTGGCCGCGGGCACCGTGCCCGACCAGGCGCCCGCCGCGCTCGTGCACGCATTTCGCGCCACCTTGGCGGCCGGCCTCGATCCGGCGTTCGTCGAGGTCGCCTTGAGCCTGCCCGATGCGACTTACATCGCCGAGCAAGTGCCGGTCGTCGATCCGGTGGCGATCGCGGCGGTGCGCGATGCGCTCGCGCGCCAACTCGCGCTCGCGCTCCAGACCGAATGGCGCGCCACTTACGATCGATTGACGAGCCATGCACCGTATGCGCCCGATGCCGCCAGCGCCGGGCGGCGCGCCTTGCGCAACCTCGCCCTCGCCTATCTGGTCGACACCGGAACGCCCGAGGCCTTGGCGCTCGCGCGCACCCAATACGCGCTGGCGGGCAACATGACCGATCGGTTCGCGGCCTTGAGCGCACTGGCCGATGCCGGCGCGGCCGCCGACGAACTGGCCGATTTCTTCGCGCGCTACGCGCGGGAAGCCTTGGTCATCGACAAATGGTTCACCTTGCAGGCCACCGCGCACCGGGTGCCCGATGGCCGCACGCGCAGCTTCGCCGAACATGTGCTGGGGCTGCTCAAGCATGCGGCCTTCAATCTGCGAAATCCGAACCGGGCGCGCTCGGTCATCTTGCAGTTCTGCACCAACAACCCGGCCCGGTTCCATGACGCCGGCGGCCAGGGCTATACCTTGTGGGCCGAGTACGTGCTCAAGCTCGACGAACTCAATCCGCAAGTCGCCTCGCGGCTGGCGCGCGCGCTCGACCGCTGGCGCCGCTATACGCCCGACCGGCAAGCGCTCATGAAAGCGGCGCTCGAACGGGTGGCGGCCAAGCCCACCCTCTCACGCGATACCGCCGAGGTGATCGGCAAAGCCCTGGCCTGACCGCCGTTCCAGACGCCCGGGCCGCCGAGCGGGTAGCATCACGGCTGGGCGGCCATCGGCCGCCCGCCGCATCCGTCATCGAATCCATGTTCCGCCGGGCCGTCGCCGGCCCCAACCCTCACAGACCACATCATGGCAGTCACCCTCAAACAGCATCTCACCGGCCATGTACGCGCCGGACATATCGACCCCGAACTGATGAATGTCATCGAATCGGTCGCGCGCGCCTGTGTGCGCATCGCGGTCGATGTGGGCCGCGGCGCGCTGGGTGGCGTGCATGGCCTGGCCGGCACCGGCAACGTGCACGGTGAAGACCAGAAGAAGCTCGACGTGATCTCCGACGAGATCATGCTGCGCGGCAATGCCTGGACCGGCGTGGTCGCCGGCATGGCCTCTGAAGAACGCGAATTGCCGCATCCGACCGGCTTCGACGAAGCGCCCTATCTGCTCGTGTTCGATCCGCTCGACGGGTCGAGCAACATCGATGTGAACGTGAGCATCGGCACCATCTTTTCGGTGCTGCGCAATCCCGGCAAGACCGACCTCGCGGCCGAGGCCCCCTATCTGCAACCCGGCACCGCGCAAGTCGCGGCGGGTTACGCCGTTTACGGCCCGTGTACCAACCTCGTGATCACCTTCGGCCATGGCGTGCAATGCTTCACCCTCGACCGCGATGTGAGCGAGTTCCTGCTGACCGATGCGGCGATGAAGATCCCCGAACAGACCAAGGAATTCGCGATCAACGCCAGCAACGCCCGCCATTGGGAAGCGCCGGTGCAGCGCTATATCGACGAACTGCTGGCCGGCACGACCGGCCCGCGCGGCAAGGACTACAACATGCGCTGGATCGCCAGCATGGTCGCCGATGTGCATCGCGTGCTGACTCGCGGCGGCGTCTTCATGTACCCGCGCGATGCGCGCGAGCCCGGCAAGCCGGGCAAGCTGCGTCTGTTGTACGAAGCCAATCCGATGAGCTTCCTGATCGAACAAGCCGGCGGCGCCGCGACCAACGGCCGCGAGCGCATCCTCGCCCTCCAGCCCGAACAATTGCACCAGAAGGTCGCGGTCTTCCTCGGTAGCGCGGAAGAAGTCCGGACCGTCACCGGTTATCACGCCTGAGGATGCGCGGCGCGGCCCATTCGATCGGTGGCATCGGACTCGCCGTGCTGGCGATGCTCGCGTTGCCCGACGTGGCGCCCGCGCAAAACTCGCCCACGACCGACGCTGCCGCGGCTACGCCTGCGGTAAGCGATGCGACCGCCGCCGTGCCCGCCGCCGCGACCGGCGCTGCCAGCGCACCTGCTCCCGCGATGGCCGACGCCTGCAAGACCCGCTCGGTCGTGCTGCGCCATTGCCCTCCCGCCGATCCGCGCGCGCAGGCCGATGCCCAATTGAAGGAACGCGTCGAACGCAGTGCGCGCCAGCTCGAAAAGCGCGCCGAATTGTCGCCGGCCGCAGTCGATCTGGGCACGGTCCTGATCCAGGAAACCCGGGTGCTCGAACCCACCGATGTCGAACGCTTTCGCGCGACGCTGACCCGCAAGGATTACCTGCTGGGCCGCCAGACCTATGCCGGCGAACGCGTCGATCGCGACAATTTCGGCCTGCGCTTCGAATGTGGCCAGAGCTTCGACCTGATGTGTGCCGATCAACCCGGCCGCCCCGCCACCGCGCACTGGATGAACGGGCGCTGAGGACGGCATCGGCGCCGCCGCGGTGCTAGTTCCGGGCCGGCGCCAGATCGAAACTCTCGACGCCCTCGAAGGCGCGCAATTCGTTCGACAACTGCGCGAGCGAGACCGCCTGCCCTTTGCCCAGCGAGGTTGCGATGAACCGCCATTCGGCGCGGCCATCGGTCAGGCTGATCGAGAACGAGGCCGGCACCACTTCATAACCGCGCCGCATGGCCGCCTCGACGAGTTGCGACTGATCGGGCCGGAATTCGCGACCGAAGCGCAACAGGACCGCATAGCTGGTGCGCGCGGGCAACCAGCGTTCGAGGCGCGACGCCCACATCATGCAGATCGCCGACAGGACCGACAGCAGCATGGCCGCGGCGTAAAAGCCCAGGCCGACCATGACCCCGATCGCCGAGGCCGCCCATAACGAGGCGGCCGTGGTCAGGCCGCTGATGTTGAGGCCTTCTTTCATGATGACGCCGGCGCCGATGAACCCGACGCCGGTCACGATGCCCTGGATCACCCGGGTCGGATCGGGCATGCCCATGCCGGGCAAGTTCAAGGCATGGCCGCCGAACCAATAGCCGGGGTAACCCATCATCACGGTCAGCGCGCATGAGGCCATGCAGACGATGCCGTAGGTGCGCATGCCGGCCGCGCGCCCGCGGTACGAACGCTCGTAGCCGACCAGGAACCCAAGCATCAAGGCACCGAGCAGGTTCAGGAACACGAGCACATTGATCGCAACCTCGGGGGCCGACCAATACCGCGCCAGGGTCGCGCCGAAAGACGTGTCCATCGTCAGCTCCTCATGCGCCCAAGGGGCGGCACCACCGCGCCGCGATCGCCGCCGCGCGTCAGCGGCGTTTGACGGTCCAGCCGCGTTTCGTCAATTCCTCGATGACCGAATCCTTGCCCACCAGGTGCAAGGCGCCGACCGCCGCCAACACCGGTTCGCGCGCGAGCATGCCTTCGATGCGCTCGGCCATCGCGCGATTGCGGCCGATGATGACCAGATCGACGCTGCGCTGGGCCGAAGCGCGCGGATCGGACCGCAAGCGATCGAGGGCGGCTTCGAGCCCCGCCTGATCGGCGGCCAGCCAGGCTTGCGCCAATGCGCCGAGTTCGGACAATTCTTCGCCGCTTTGCAAGGCGTCGATCAACTCCATCAGATCGGCCGCCTGTTCCTTTGCGCTGCCGCCGGCCAGCACCTTGAATTGCTCATCGATGGTCTCGATCTCGCGCACCGGCTTGTTGGCGCTGCGGGCGATACCGATCAGCACCCCATCGGCGCCGAGTTCGGGCGTAAGCCCCGACCGCTGCGCTTCGACGATGACGAGGGTCGCGCCGAGCATCCACGGCCGCATGGTCAGGGCCGATTCGCGCGGAATCCCGCGCGCCGCGAGCCAAGTGTCGAGCTTGCGCAGTTCGTCGGGCGTCAGATCGCCGGCCAGGCTACGGCCGCTCGGATAGAAGGCGTGCTTGCGCACGGCGGCCTGCATGCGCGGCGTGTCGGTGATGTCGACCTCGACCGCGATCGCCTTGACCTGTTGGACCGCGCGCATGACCTGGCCATCGATCGGCAGCACGCCGGGTTTGCCCACATGCATGGTGCCGTAGAGCCAGCCGCGCTTGTCGCCGCGGGTCAGTTCGAACAACAGGCCGTGACGGACCTCGGATTCGAGCTGGCGCTTGGCTTCTTCGGCGTCGATCGAGGCCGCGCTCACGCTCTGCGCGCGCACCGCGAGCGCGCAAGTACACAACAACAAGGCCAGCGCGATGCGCGCGAGCCGTGACAACCGGGAGGGGTTCATCTTGGTCGAATGTTGAGGTTGAGATCCATGGGTTCGGGCCGATGGGGCGAACCGGCGCTGCGCGCATTGTGCGCCGCCTGTCGCCCACCACGCTACGCGCTCGCCATGTTCAATCGGGAATCAGTACCGACGCGCCGGTGGTGCCGCGGCCAGCGAGCGCGGCTTGCGCTTCGCCGGCGCGCGACAACGGCCATTGCGTGGGCGCGTCGATGACGATCTTGCCGCTGGTGACCATCGCGAACAATTCGCGCGCCATGGCCTGGAGCTTGGCGCCGGGCAAGGCATAGCCGCCGAGGGTCGGGCGCGTCAGATACAAAGAACCCTTGGCCGACAGGATGCCGAGGTTCACGCCGGCCACCGGTCCGGACGCATTGCCGAAGCTGACCACCAGGCCGCGCGGCTGTGTGCTGTCGAGCGACGCTTCCCAGGTGTCTTTGCCGACGCCGTCATACACGACCGGACATTTGGCGCCGCCGGTGAGTTCCAGCACGCGCTGCGCGACATTTTCGCGCGTGTAATCGATGGTGGCCCAGGCGCCATGCGCCTTGGCCAGTTCGGCCTTGGCCGGCGAACTCACCGTGCCGATGAGTTTGACGCCGAGCGCGCGCGCCCATTGGCAGGCGATCAGGCCGACGCCGCCCGCGGCGGCATGGAACAGGATGGTCTCGTTGCCTTGCAGCCGATAGGTCTGGCGAAACAGGTATTGCACGGTCAGGCCTTTGAGCATCATGGCCGCGCCTTGCTCGAACGAAATGCCGCGCGGCAGCTTGACCAATTGCCCGGCCGGCATGCATCGCACTTGCGCATAAGCGCCGAGCGGGCTGCTGCCGTAGGCGACCCGGTCGCCGACGCTCAGATGGGTGACGTTCGCGCCGACCGCTTCGACCACGCCCGCGCCCTCCATGCCCAGCCCCGACGGCAGGGCCGGCACCGGATACAGGCCCGAGCGGTAATAGATGTCGATGAAGTTCAGGCCGCAGGCCATCTGGCGCACCCGCGCCTCGTCGGGCCCCGGAGCGCCGACTTCGACCTCGACATACGCCAGCACCTCGGGTCCGCCGGTCCGCGAAAACTGAATGCGCTTGCTCATCGGTGTTCTCCTGTGATTCGAGTCGTTCTAGCGATTGCGCGTGGTGAGGAAGACGCCGGCCAGCACGAATACGGTGCCGCCCATCTGCCACCAGGTGATCGGCTCGCCGAGCACCAAGGCGCCGAGGAAGATGGTCATCACCGGCCCCATCATCCCGGTCAGCGACACGCGCGGCGCGCCGATGCGCGCAATGGCGAACATCGTACCGAACACCGGCAGCACCGTGCAGAAGACCGCATTGAACAAAGAGTAGCCCCAGACCTCGGGCGCCACCCGCGCCAGCAGGCGCACATCGCGGGTGAGCAGGAACTGCGCGATGCACAGCGCGCTCGCGATGACGGTCGCGTAAGCGGTCAGACGGATCGAGCCCACGCGCTTGACGAGCTCGCCGCTTGCAACCAGGTAAAGCGCATAGCTGATCGCGCTGCCGAAGACGAATCCGGCGCCGATCGCGACCGCGCCGGCTTGCGCATCGTCGCGCGCCGCCCCGGCGGCCAGATCGTGGGCGAACACGATGCCGATGCCGGCATAGCTGATCGCGAGCGCCAACACTTGCTGGCGCGACACCCGGCGCCCGAGCAGATAGGTCGTGACCAGCATCACCACGGTCGGATACAGGAACAGGATCAGCCGTTCGAGCGCGGCGGTGATGTATTGCAGGCCGAGAAAATCCAGATAACTCGCGAGGTAATAGCCCGAGAGCCCGAGGAACAGCACCCGCAGCCAATCGCCGCGCGACAGCTTGGCCGCACCCGGCATGCGCCAGGCCGACCAGGCCGCGGCCGCCGCGAAGAACGGCAGCGACAACACCATGCGCAAGGCGAGCACGGTGATCGCATCGACCTGGTAGCGATAAGTGAGCTTGACGACGATGGCCTTGCCCGAGAACAAGGCCGCGCTCGTCAACGCGATGGCAAAGCCGATGAGGAAATCGCGCCGGTGCTCGGCGCCGCTGGCTGCTGCTGGCATGGCGCCAGTGTAACGGAGCGGCGCTGCGCGGGCCGGCATTGCCCTCGCGTGCGGCTGCGGTTCAGCGAGCAAAACCGGCTTGACGACACCGCCACGCGCGAGGACGCATCGACGTGCACCGCCCTCGGCGGCGACTACAACACCACACCGAACGAGGTGAGCGCTTTGACGGTGGCGAGGTATGGTGCATAGGCCTTTTTCGATTGCCCGGTCGGGGAAACGACCGCGAGTTCGGATGCATCGCCGTCGCTGATGAAGTCTTCAAGCATGAAGCGAAGATCCGGCGGACACACGGCCAGATCCTTCGTCGAGAGCCCCGCTTCGTGCCATTGCGCCTTCAAGACGATGCATTGGCACTCGCAATCGATCGTCAGATTGGCTCCTGGAACACCGTGGATTTCCAACAGCGCAGGCCGTACCTGCGAAATGTCGAGCTTGTTTTTCGGATCCGCATAAAACGTCATCCGTTCTGCATCAAAAGCCGATTGATCCGCCGCCGAACAATCAGGGTCATGAATCTGCGGAATTATTTTCATCCGGCCGCATCTGCCCGAGAGGCTGGTCGAACCGAATAGCGCTCCCCAAACGATTTGCAGCTCGCTGGTTCGGATGTCGGAAATGGCAGAGTTCGTGATGATTGCAGGGCCTATGGCGCAATTCATCAGTTCGCAATCCCGCAGACTGACGTTGTCGATCGTCGATCTGCGCTGCGTGCTGCGAGTCAGCGAGATCCCGCAATTGTCGAAACGCGTATGGGTGATGCTCAGATCGGAGAAGCGGCTTCCGCCCCGATCAAACAATTGAACGAACTCTTCATTCGAAATCGCTTTCATCCGAATTCCTGGCGCTTTATGCCCAAACGACCGCATGCGCGGTTCGAGTAGTGGCGTCGATGCTTGCGTGGGGGCTATGCGAAGTCCGAGATGCGGCGCGTACCTCGCCGTACCGGCTGAAATCAGTGTACCCGAGCGCCAGAAGCGCCGCGCCGGTTCAGCCCGCGAGGACGGTGCGCTCGGCGCGCTGCGGCGCCGTGATGGGCGCGAGCAAATCGACGAATTGTTCGGCGGTGGATTGCCAGGAGTATTGC
>JADHEF010000729.1_pt1 | contig 28735 bp, 20 predicted proteins | sample 8952391 | NCBI WGS metagenome assembly JADHEF01 (sample SAMN16124439, study PRJNA663245) | bioreactor sludge metagenome | isolation source: sludge (nitrite) | place: India:Bengaluru | collected 2019-02-28 | reverse complement strand
GATGACTATCGCGCTCAGATCCTCGGTCTTCTATAAGATTCGTGCGATTGCCCTGATCCGGGTCGTGTTTCTACACTCGCCGTATCGAAAACCTCCCTGCATCTCCTTCTATGGCCGGCGTTGGATCATCGTCAAAAGCCACCCTAGCCGCCCTCGCGACGGTGGCGCTCTGGGCAAGCGCCTTTCCGTTCATCCGTATCGGGTTGCGCTCGTTCGACCCCGTTCCGCTGGCGGCATTGCGGTTCTTTGTCGCCGCCATCGTCGTTGCCGGGTGGCTGCTCTGGCATCGCCCGCGTCGTCCGCCGTTCGCCGACATGCTGCGTCTGATGTTGTGCGCCGCCGTCGGAATCGCCGCCTACAACATCCTGCTGAACAGCGGGCAACGCACCGTGTCGGCGGGGGCCGCCAGCTTCATCGTCAATACCGTGCCGGTGATTACGGCGCTGATCGCGCTGGTCTTTCTGAGAGAACGCTTCAGCTTCGGGGCGTGGATCGGCACGGCGGTCAGTTTCGCCGGCATCACGGTGATTGCCGGCGGATTGCCCGGCGGGTTGAAGTTCGGCGACGGGGCGGTCGTCGTTCTCGCCGCCGCCGTCTGTCAGGCTGTCTTCTTCACGCTGCAACGACCGCTGGTCGCCACCTACGGCGCGAAGCTGTGCGCCGCCTGGGTGATCCTGCTGGGCAGCTTTTGCCTGATCCCGTGGCTGCCCGAGGCGATTCGCCAGGCACGGCACGCCACCGCGAGCGGCGTTGCGTCGGTGATCTATCTCGGCGTGTTTCCCGCAGCAATCGGCTACGCAACCTGGGGCGTCGCGCAGGCGTACTTTGGCGCGAGCCGGGCGGCGAACTTCCTGTACCTCGTTCCGTCGTTCGCCACCGGATTGGCCTTGTTGATCGCGTCGGAAATCCCAACCGTTTCAACCTTGGCCGGCGGCTCGATTGCGATTACCGGCGTTCTCATCGTCAACAAAACCAGCTCATCGAAACCCAATCCCAAGCAAGGAGAATAAGCATGTCGTTTGCAGTCGCCGTTGGCGGAGCCACGGGAAACGTGGGGCGGGAAATGCTCCGCATCCTCGAACAACGCAACTTCCCGGTGGATTCGTTGGTGCCGCTGGCGTCTCCAGAGTCCGCGTCGGCGGGGCGCACGGTTTGGTTCCGGGGGATGGAGTATCCGGTTCGTTCCCTGGCCGATTTTGATTTCAGCCAGACCGATCTGCTGTTCCTATCGACGGGCGCGACCAACTCACGGGAGACGAGCCCGCGTGCCGCCGGTCAGGGATGCTTCGTCATCGACAACTCATCCGCCTTTCGCATGGACCCCGAGGTGCCGCTGGTCGTGCCGGAAGTCAATGGCGACGAACTTGACCGTCCAGACCGCCTGCGCAAACGGATTCTCCCGGTGGCCAATTGCAGCACGATCCAGCTCGTTGTCGCGTTGAAGCCGCTGCACGACGCCGCGCAACTCCAACGGGTGGTTGTTGACACCTACCAGGCGGCAGCGGGCGGTGGCCGGCGCCTGCTCAATCGTCTGAAACACGAGACTGATCCGGGAGAGGACGGCAGACGACGGCTCCGCGAGCAATCCCGAGAAACGCTGGGCGCCGCTGGCGAAAAGCCAGTCGCCTTCAACGCCGTCCCGCACATCGATGTGTTTCTTGAGGACGGATGCACGAAGGAAGAATGGAAGATGGAGGTGGAGAGCCGGAAAATCCTTGGCATCCCGTCGTTACGGCTCGCCGCGACCTGCGTGCGCATCCCGGTCTTTGTCGGGCACGCCGAGGCCGTGCATGCGGAGTTCGAGCGGCCCATGTCCGTTGAGGAGGCGCGGCAACACCTGTCGGCGTTCCCCGGTATTACGCTGATCGATGAACACCGACCGGGAGGCTACGCGACCCCGCTGGATTGTGAAGGGAAAGACCCGGTCTACGTCTCGCGCTTGCGCTGTGACCCAAGCGTTCCGAACGGCCTGAGCCTCTGGGTTGTGGCCGACAACATCCGCAAAGGCGCGGCGCTTAATGCGGTGCAGATTGCCGAGGGATTGGTTTCACGGAGAGCAATCATGCCACGCCGAGTGTAACGGGTGTGGGTTGACAGTTCGGCGACGTCGCCGTCCGGCCCGCAGACGATCGCGGCCAGGATGCTCTTTATCAGAGCCCTGTCGCCACTCAGGGTGACGAGGGGGGCGGGTTCGCGGTGCAGGCGTTCGATAACCCAGCTGAAGACGACGCCTTGGGCGTAGGCGCAGAGGATGGCTGTGATCGCCAAACCCGGCGGGCAGGACGAGGCGCCAGCGTCGCCGTTGCAGTAGCGTGCATCAAAACCGGATTGGTCGAAATCGTTCTTCAAGAGGTGATACACGGCATGGGGAAAACTGCCGAGTAGCAACTGTCTCTCCAGATCGACCGCATGAAACAGCAGGCTCAGATCGACAGGTTTCCAGCGCGCCGTGACCAGCCTCGTTACAGCATATGACCCCGGCTTGCCTCCACCGCTCACCCACGGCATCATGCGGGACAGTCTCTTTCCGTCATTTCGTTAAAGGCACAAGGGAACGGTATGTCGTATGCCCTGATTGACAATGCTTCGCTAACTGCTGTCCAGCGTGTGCTTGGTCAGGTTGTTGTAAAGAACCCCGATACCGTCAATGGTGATCTCGTCGCCTTTGAGAACCTAATTCATGCCGTTTTGTTTTACGACGATCTGATATGCATAGACAACTACAAGGATGAACATAAAGCAGAAAGGAGCAAGGCCTTTCACTATGTCAGGTTTCTTTCTCCGCAAGAATATGGTCTTCAGGATCTAGAGAGAAAAGCCGAGTCTGAGACAGAGGCTATTCGTCCTGAGATTCGTGGTGGTGAGTTCGTGGACGACGACTTTCGCCGACTCCTAGATACCCTTAAGCTAAACATGGTATGCACTTGGGATCTCCGTTCTAGTGTGTATTACCTGACCATGAAAATGCTTGGCCAACCGAACACACCAGAATTCAACAAGTACAGCGAGATTAGCTCAGCCATATTTAGCGAACTTGCTGACGCGCGGGGCACGAGGGGGCGTTGGAGCCGGGAAGTTCGCTTAGTGGGATCGGACGGACACGTACACACTAGGGGTGAGATGGCACGAGCCGCCGAAGCACATAGCCGTGGCAGAGGTGGAACCACAAAGGCATTAGACATGTTTGTCGCTTCCCTGAATTGGATCGCATACAAAGCGATCTATTACAGCTTGGCAGCGAGATATTTCAGGGCAGATACATTTCTTCATCCGATACGGCATGCATACCAAATGCACTGGATGAGAAAGACTGGTGCGTATGGGCACGACTTTAGTTCGAAACTAATCAGCGCTCTTTCCAACAAGGTATCTACCTCGGTATCTGAGATCGTCGATAACGGGCGGAACGCGGCAATACCGCTTGAACTGCCCATCTTCTCAGCGTGGCTGACGGCGAAATCTGGTGATATTCGCAACGCCATTCCCTCTGCGCTTGAGATTCGGAACCGTAGTGACATCCAGGAAGTCCGTGGATTGTTGCATGAGATCCGCGTTGCGTATGATGAAGCGGGTATTGCCACGGCAAACAGGGCAGTTGAGAAATGGAAGAGAGAACTGGAAAAAGCTACAAAGAATGTAAAACAGCTTTACGGGCTTGATGGTGGGCAAGGTGTGCAGGGAAGCTTTGTCATAAAAATCTACAACTCGTTTGCCGCTGTCAAAGGGCTGCCGCAGTTTCCGGAATTCGACTTCAAAATACCTCTCCCGGACTTCATAAGGACCAACAAGTCCAATGGGTTCTCCAATCTCTATAAAGACATTACAGCAGAGCTTACTGCTGTAGAGAGGCTGGGAGGAGTGAGGGATTTGATGGCTGCGCGATTTCTGATCGACGACTCGAAGTACATTGCGCCGAAGACTGAATTGCCGAAATTTCGTAAGGTCTCGTCGGAATGGAAGTTGCCAATGTGAAGTGGTCGCCATAACCCGCGCCATTTCCAATCTGATCCGCGAGGGATTCGACTGCGTGCTGCGCGTTGGTACGCTTGCCGATTCGAGCCTGATTGCCCGGCCCATCGGCGAGTACCCTGACTATCGTCCGTTGCCGATGCCGGTGTCGCTGCTCTATGCCAACCGCCGCCATCTCCCAAGACGCGTCCAGGCGTTCATGACGTGGATCGAGAAGCTGATTCGCGAGCGACTGGCGTAGGAACTCATCCCTACAAGCGTCTCCGCGCTTGACCCGATCACGGCTTCACAGTTCACGCTCCGGGTTTTCCATCTGAAAGGAGCCCACGATGAGCCACTCACGAAAAGTCGTCAGCCACGTCATGCAACTCGCCGCCGCGTCCGAAGCGGTTTTTCCGCTGCTCTGCCCGGTACGCGAGTACGAGTGGATCGACGACTGGCAGTGCGAAATGATCCATTTCGCCTCCGGTGTTGCCGAGGCCGGTGCCGTGTTCCGTACCGCGTTTCCGCAAGACGGCCCGCCCGACGTATGGGTCATCAGCCGCTACGAGCCGCCGCGCGTGATCGAGTTCGTGCGCGTCAATGCGTGGCGGACGATCCACTACGCGATTCATCTGGAGAGTCAAGCAGACGGGCAAAGTCGCTGGCGCTGGACGCAGACGCTAACCGGCCTTAACGCCGAGGGCGATGCGCAGATCGCGGCAATCGATGCGTCGGACTTCGCACAGAAGATCGATGCGCTCGGCGCCAAGCTCGCGCACTTTCTAGCCACGGGAACGATGCTCCGCGATAATCGCTCATCGCCTGCCACCGACGATCGATGAGCCAACCGCTGACCATTTCGACACTCGCCCGGCGCTTCAATCTGAGCCGTAGCGCGCTGTTGCACTACGACCGTATCGGCCTGCTCACTCCAAGCGGACGCACGGTGGCGGGCTACCGCTGCTACAGCGAGGCCGACGCCGAGCGCCTGCATGCCATCCAGACCTTCCGCCAGGCCGGCGTGCCGCTGGCCGGCATTCGGGCCTTGCTCGATGAACCGGAATCGGCGACGCGCGCGGTCCTGCGCGATCATCTTGAGGAACTGGGTCAACGGATCGCTGAATTGCAGGCACAGCAGCAGCGGGTGATCGCGCTCTTGGGCCTCGACGGGCTATCCGAAACGCCCCGCTTGCTTACGCGCGAGGCGATGGTCGCGATCTTCCGCAGTGCCGGGCTGGACGAGGAGGGCATGGTTCGGCTGCATGCGCAGTTCGAGAAGACCGATCCTGCCGCGCACCAGCGTTTTCTCGAGTCGCTCGGGCTGGACGCCGAACACATCGCCCGTGTCCGCCAACTATCGCGTGATGGCGCACCCTGAACAAAAAAGCCCCAAGGCGTCCTTGGGGCTTCGTGTTCTTGGCTGACTATTGAGTTTCGTGAAAGTGACTGACAGCTCTCTGCTACCGTTCGCCCTGAGCTTGTCGAAGGGCAGGATGCCCCGCTTCCAGCCCGTTCATGGTTCGACAAGCTCACCATGAACGGTAGATAGGTCGTCAGTTACATTTGCGATTCTCAACAGTCGATCAGCCGCAGCTTCCTACCGCTCCACACGCCGTGCAGAAGTCACAGCCGTCCTTGCGGATCATCGTGTAGTTGCCGCACTCGCCACACAGCTTGCCGGCGGTGGGCTTCGGTGCGGTGCTGCCGGCGCCCGGCGCTTCGAGGATACCCATCTGCTGGAGCGGGTAGCCGTTCTCGTCGAGGATGCCGAGCATTGCGTAGCGGTGGATGATCAGGTTGGCGATGTAGGCCACCGTGGACGGGTAGGTCTGCTGCTTGCGCGAGCCGGGGACGAAGGCCATGAAGTCGCCGAGCGGTTCCGGGTAATCGAGCAGCTTGCGCAACTTCATGCCGATCCAGGCCGGGTCGAGCACGCGCATGTCGAGCGAGAGCAGCTTGGTCAGGCCGTCGAGGGCGCGCGGGTAGTTGCCGGAGAGCCACACCGAGTAGGGGCGGGTGACGCCGTCTGGTAGGGTGATTTCCTTGAGGCCGAGGACGAAGTCTTCTTCGGTCGCCGGGTTATAGACGTCGACCGTCCAGGACAACGTGCCGTCGGTGCCGGTCTTCGGCTCCTTGAGGCTGAACAGGGCGTCGAGCACCGGCGTCGGGCCTTCGCTCTGGAAGAAGCCGAGCTGTTCGACACGGTACTGGATCAACTTGGCCATCGCCGAGACGACCGAGGGCATGCGCTTGTGTTCGCCGTGCGGCGGGTAGGGCATCTCGAAGCCTTCGCCGTCCGGTGTCTTGGCCAGCGATTCGAGCTTGAGGGCGAGCCAGGCGTGGTCGTTGGCGCGCATGTCCATCGACAGCGTTTTGGCGACAGCGCCGAGGCCGCGCGGCTGGGCCGGGCCGTTGACCCAGGCTTCGAACGGCCACGAGCGGCCTTCCTGTTCGATGTGGCCGACGAAGAGGGCGAACTTGCCGCTTTCGTGGTCGATCATATAAGTCCATGCCATGTTGCCTTCCGGCAGATTCGGGCGGCCGGGCCAGCGCAGGCTCGAGAGGACCGGGGCGGGCAGGTTCTTGATCGACAGGCGGCGGTTGGCGTCACCGTTGACGAAGTCCTGCGGCTGCTTCTTCTCTTCGACTTTTTTGGTCGTTTCAACAGAAAGGACGGAACCAAGCACGCTGTTGGGGCGATAGGTCGCCAAGCCTTTGAGGCCCGACTTCCAGGCGCTCATGTAGAGGTCCTGGAAATCGTCGTAGGGGTAGTCGGCGGGAACGTTCACCGTCTTTGAGATCGAGGTGTCGACGTAGGGTGCGACGGCAGCGACCATGTTCTTGTGCGCCTCGGCGGAGATTTCCAGCGCCGTAACGAAGTATTCGGGCAGCTTCTCGACGTCGCCGCCCATGTGCTTGTACAGGCGCCAGGCGTAATCCTCGACCGCGTATTCCTTGAGGGTGCCGTCGACCATGCGCTTCTTGCGGTTGTAGGTCCAGGAGAAGGGCGGCTCGATGCCGTTCGAGGCGTTGTCGGCAAAGGCCAGCGAGATCGTGCCGGTCGGCGCGATCGAGAGCAGGTGCGAGTTGCGCAGGCCGTGCTTGCGGATTTCCGCCTTGACATCGGCCGGCAGGCGCGAAGCGAAGTTGCCGCCGGAAAAGTAAAGCTCAGCGTTGAACAGCGGGAACGGGCCGCGTTCCTTGGCCAGTTCGACCGACGCGAGGTAGGCGGTGTTGCGCAGGTGCTCGGAAATGCGCGCGCCCATCGCGGTGGCTTCCGGACGGTCATAACGCAGGCGCAGCATGCACAGCGCGTCGCCGAGGCCGGTAAAGCCAAGACCGACACGGCGCTTGTTCATCGCTTCTTCGTGCTGGCGTTCGAGCGGCCAGGCGGTGACGTCGAGCACGTTGTCGAGCATGCGCGTCGAGACCTTGATGACTTCGCTGAAGGCGTCAAAATCGAACTCGGCCTGGTTGGTGAACGGGTGCTTGACGAACAGCGTTAGGTTGATCGATCCGAGGCAGCAGCAGCCGTAGGGCGGCAGTGGTTGTTCGGCGCACGGGTTGGTGGCTTCGATCAGCTCGCAGTAGTACAGGTTGTTGTCCTTGTTCATGCGGTCGAGGAAGAGGATCCCCGGTTCCGCGTGATCGTAGGTGGACTTCATGACCTGATCCCACAGGTCGCGCGCGCGCACCTTGCGGTAGACCCACATGCCGTCGTCGCGCTGGTAGGAGCCGCCGGACTTCATGTCGTTGTTCGGCTCGGCACGGTGGACGAGTTCGATCTCGCCATCGGCTTCTACAGCTTCCATGAACGGATCGGTAACGCCGATCGAGATGTTGAAGTTGGTCAGGTCGCCCTGATCCTTGGCGTGGATGAAGACTTCAATATCCGGGTGGTCGCAGCGCAAGACGCCCATCTGGGCGCCGCGACGGGCGCCGGCCGACTCGACGGTCTCGCACGAGCGGTCGAAGACGCGCATGTAGGAGACCGGCCCGGACGCGCGCGACTGCGTACCCTTGACCTGTGCGCCCTGCGGACGGATCGAGGAAAAGTCGTAGCCGACACCACCGCCGCGGCGCATCGTTTCAGCCGCTTCGGCCAGCGCGCTGTAGATGCCGGGACGGCCGTCGACGAGTTCGACGATCGAATCGCCGACCGGCTGCACGAAGCAGTTGATCAGCGTCGCGGCCAGCGGCGTGCCGGCGGCGGAATTGATGCGGCCAGCGGGGACGAAACCATTTTCCTGCGCCCACAGGAAACGTTCTTCCCACTTCGCGCGCTGCTTTTCGTCTTCGTTGGCGGCAAGCGCCTTGGCGACGCGGCGGCGCACGTCATGCACGTTGGTCTCGGCACCCTTGGCATACTTCTCGACGAGCACTTCGGTCGAAATCTCCTGCTCGGGCAAGGGGGCGATTGCGGGTACTTCGGCGATTGCCGTCAGGGAGAGTTGTTGGGCGTCTTGACTCATCGTGTCCTCTCAAATCTTGTTGTTTCAGCAAAGTGCGGGTTAGACGTCGCGCGTGTCGCTCGCGTTCGTTCCGCTCGTGAGTCCGCACTATGACAAAGGTGATATTTGCGCCGTAGCTGTATGGCGAACCGGACGTAAAGCTACTACATATAGTGGTTCGTAGCAATGGATTGACTATAGGTAGTTGTTATGCCTGTGTGGGTATGATTCTGAAAAAGACTGTTAAATCACCGTACTGCACGTTTTTGACCGGCGATCCTGTGGGCAAAAAAACTTCATCGGCCTCGGTGTTTTGGACCGTGTAAACGGAAAAAGCCGGTCCGGAATCAGGATTCCGGACCGGCCGATTCGGGAGACGACTACAGGCCGAGCAGTGCCTGAGTATGGCGGGCGATCATCCATTCCTCGTTGGTCGGGATGACGAAGACGTCGACCGCGCTGTCGGCGGCGCTGATGCGGTGCGCGCCGCTCTTGTTCGCTTCCTCGTCGAGGGTAATCCCCTGCCAGCTTGCCTGCTTGCAGATGTTGGAACGCAGGCCCGGATTGTGTTCGCCGATGCCGCCGGTGAAGACCACTGCATCAAGCCCGCCGGCCGCCGCCGCAAGCGAACCGAGTTCGCGCACGATGCGGTAACAGAAGAGTTCGATCGCTTCCTTGGCCTCCGGTTTGTCACTGGCGACCAGCGTCCGCATATCCTGCGAGATGCCGGAGACGCCGAGCAGGCCGGATTCCTTGTAGAGCAGGTGCGTCATTTCCTTCACGCCAAAGCCCTTGCTGTCCATGATGTGCAGGATCAGGCCCGGATCGATCGGGCCGCAGCGCGTGCCCATGATCAGGCCGTCGAGCGTCGAGAAGCCGAGCGTGGTGGCGACGCACTTGCGGCCGACCATCGCCGTCATGCTGGCGCCGTTGCCGAGATGGCAGACGATGACGCGGCCGTCAGCCTTCTTGCAGTGTTGCGGCAGGACGCTGGCGATGTACTCGTAGGAGATGCCGTGGAAGCCGTAGCGCTTCGCGCCTTCTTCCGTGTATTGGCGCGGCAGGCCGTACATCTGCGCGATTTCGGACTGCGTGCGGTGGAAGGCGGTGTCGAAACAGGCGATTTGCGGTACGTCGGCAAGGACCTTTTCTATCGCGTAGATGCCGTTCAAGTTGTGCGGCTGGTGCAGCGGCGCGAGACGGTTGTACTGGGCGAGTTGGTCGAGGTCGGCGGTGCTGAGGACGACCGGATGCGAGTAGCGGTCGCCGCCGTGAACGACGCGGTGGCCGACGGCGACGATCTTGCCGCCCTTGGCGCTGCTGGAGAACCAGTGCAGCAACTGGTCGAACGACGTGGCGTGGTCGGCGCCGGCAGGAAGAGCCTGGTCGACAATGCGCGTGCCGGTGTTGTCCTTGGCGACGAGGCGCACGTGCGCGGTTCCGATGCCATCGATCTGGCCGGAAATGGCTGCTTTTTCATTGATGTGTTCAGCGAGTTCAAAGAGCGCGAATTTGACCGACGACGAGCCGGCGTTGATGGTGAGAATGGACTGTTGCATCAGGATTCCTGTACTTTTCCACGGTTGTGGTGCGCCACCAGGGAGGCGATGACGCACGATGCCATGCGTGTTTCAGCGGTATCGGCACGGCTGGTTAGAACAATCGGCACCTTGGCGCCGATAACGATGGCAGCAGCGAGCGCGTTGGCCATGTACTCCAGTTGCTTGGCTAGCATGTTGCCGGATACGAGGTCAGGCGTGACGAGGATATCGGCACGACCGGCGACGTTCGAGGTGATGCCCTTGGTTTTCGCGGCGACGAGCGACACCGCGTTGTCAAAGGCGAGCGGACCGTCGAGCAGGCCCCCAGTGATCTGGCCGCGATCGGCCATTTTGCACAGTGCCGCCGCATCAAGCGTGGACTGGATCTTGGGGTTGATGGTCTCGATGGCGGAAAGAATGGCGACCTTCGGCTGCGGAATACCGATGATGTGCGCGAGGTCGATGGCGTTCTGGATAATGTGCCCCTTGTCTTCGAGCGTCGGCGAGATGTTGACCACGGCGTCGGTGATCATCACCGGATGAGGATAGCTCGGCACGTCCATCAGAAAAACGTGGCTGACGCGCCGCGAAGTGCGCAGCCCGGAGGTACGGGAAACGACTTCGGCGAGCAACTCGTCGGTGTGCAGGCTACCCTTCATGATCGCTTCGGCGTCGCCGTTGCGGACGAGGGTGACGGCCATGACTGCCGCTTCTTGGCTGTGCCGCACGTTGACGATGCGATGCCGCTTCAGATCGAGCGCGGCTTCGTCGGCAATCGCCCGGATCTTGCTCTCGACCCCGATGAGGATCGGATCGATCAGCCCGGCTTCTGCTGCCATCAGCGCCCCTTTGAGCGACTCCTCGTCGCACGGATGGACGACCGCCATGTCGATCGGCGGCAGACCCTTGGCGCGTGAGACGAGCGCCTGCAGGCGCGCGAACTTGTCGGAGATGGTAACGCCTGGCAGGGCGACGCGACGGGTGCGTATCTTCTCGCGTGGCGGTGAAATCTCAGCGGTGCCGACGACGACCTCCATACCTTCCTGATTGGTGCATACGCAATCGAAGAGCACGTGCTTGTTGTGCGGGAACTTCTGCTTGACCGTCGTCGCGATCGTGATCGTGTCGCCCAGCGTGACCGGGCGGACGAAGCGCACCGACTGGTCGATCAGGATCGTTCCCGGCCCTGGAAACTGCGTGCCGAGCACCGTCGAGATCAGTGAGGCGCTCCACATGCCGTGCGCGATGACCTCGCGGAAGAAGCCACTGTGCGCATAGTCCGGGTCGACCATCGTCGGATTGATGTCGCCGGACATGATCGCGAACAACTGGATATCTTCCTGATGCAAGGTGCGCGTGAGCGACGACGAATCACCGATGTTGATTTCGTCGAAGGTGCGGCTCTCAAGAAAACTCTCGTCTGTTCCTATACGCATCGTAAGGGCTCCGAAAAGATTCCTGAAACCGCCCGTATCAATGCGGGCGGGCATCTCCGTCGGAAGCTTTGCGGGCTGGCTCGTTCGGCGGGACAGGTCACCGCAATTGCAAGTTACGCTTGATTTGCCCTCAAGGTGTCCCCGCCAGCTTCTACCGGATCTTCGGGACGCTCCCAGTACCGTGCGCAGATTATACGCCGCCTGAAAGGATGTAGGCGGCGGAGCAAGTTATGCGATCGATTTTGCTGCTATGTCGACGCAGCCGTGACAAATGGGCGATCTTGGCGGTCGCGGAACGATACTTCAGGTGCTGTAGGTCGAATTGTAGGCGGCCAGCGCCTTGGCAACCTTATCCGAGACCCTTGCTGGATCACCGAAGCCAAACTCGGCTTGCAGCGAAGTCTTGTTATCGCTGATGTAGTCGATCACGCATTCGAGATTGGCAAGTCGATTCGGGATGAAATTGCTGACTGAAGTGAGCAGTCCGGCGGACTTGGCAAAGTTCGCGCTGAATTCGTCAATGGTGTTGACGACGCCAGCCTTGTTCGAGGCCAGTGCGGATTCAAGTTTGCTCGTATCCAGCATCGCAAGGCGGGTTGTCGGATCGATGGTCAGACCGAGGTCCGCAAGCCCGCGAAAGCCGTCCATCGCCCCGTTGAAGCGGTTTTCGATACTCTGGCGCAACTCGTAGAGAGAGATCTCCGCTGCCTGCGTCCCGGCCAGCACGCCGTCGCCCTTGACCGTCGCCTGGAACTCGGCGACCCACTCGTTGTATTTACTGACGAAGGTCTGGAGTTGGCCGGTGATCGCCGTGTTTTCGCTGGTCGCGTCTACCGCATCGCCAAGCGTCCGGCCGGCCACCTTCATTTCCGATACCGCCGCCTTCATCTCGCTCAGTTCGGAGAACTGTGCCTTGTAGGTCGCATCGAGCGAATTAATGCGGCTCATCATGGCGAAGGCCGATTCGGGATCGAACAGCGACAGATTGCGCCCCGTTGCCGACAGGCCGGGAATGTTTGCCGCCGGCGTGTCGCTGTCGCGGCCGATCAGAAAATCAAAAGGCGACGAGGATGCCGTGGATCCCGGTGCACTGCTCGCGACCGAAGTGATAGAGCTGACCGAGTGCGCCTGCAGTTCGGCCAGACTGATTTTCAGCGATGTCGAGAAATCGGCTCCAGCGGCGAGACTGCTCGCCTGGGTGGTCTTGCCGGTGGTCGATTGCAGCAGATCGAACAGGTTGCTGGCGATCCCAAGTGCGGAAAAGAGTGACATGGCGGCTCCTGAAAGGAGGTTCGAGATGAACGTCCTTATGCAAATAATGCGCCAGGCGGAATACTCGGCAATCTGCCAGTTCTGAGGCGTAACTCTGGCAGGAGAATGTGCCGACGACTACGGGATCCGGCAAAAACTGCCGCAAGCTCGCTTGCCGTAATGCCGGTTGCGGAAGGTGCTCCGCAACCGGCTCTGCTGCTGTCAGAAGACTTTCAACCCGTGCAGCAGCACGATGGCGATCGACAGTGGCGCGATGAAGCGGACGAGGAAGAAGACAGCGCGGATGAGGCTTCGGTTGTTCAGCGTTCCCTCGTTGCTCAGGCGCTTTTCCAGTTCCGGCAAGCCATAGACCCAGCCGACGAAGAGGCAGATCAGGATGCCGCCCACCGGGAGAAGCACGTTGGAACTGAGGAAATCGAAGAGATCGAACGGATTCATGCCAAACAGTTTCGTCTCTGCCAGCACACCTTGCGATAAGGCGGCGGGCGCACCGATCAGCGCAATTGCCAGGATCGTGCAGACCGAAGCTGTCTTGCGGGCCATGCCGAAGCGTTCGGACAGTATGGCGACCGGTACTTCAAGCAACGACAAGATTGCCCCAACGCTGGCGATCGCCGTGAGGATGAAGAAGATCGTCATGAAGACGATGCCGCCTGGCATGGCCGTGAAGACGGCCGGAATGGTCATGAACACCAGCGACGGGCCTGCGGCCGGTTCGAAGCCGAAGGCGAAGACGGCGGGGAAGATGGCGATACCGGCGAGCAGTGAGACCGACAGGTCGGCCAGCATCACGCGGGTCGTCGTCGCCGGAATGTTCTGGTCCTCACGGAAATAGCTACCGTAGGTCAGCATTGTTCCCATGCCAAGGGAGAGCTTGAAGAATGCGAGGCCGAGTGCCGTGAGGATAACCGCCGGCGTGATCTTCGAGAAATCCGGGCTGAACAGAAACGTCAGTCCCTGTGATGCGCCTTCGAGGGTCAGGCTGCGCACGCAAAGAATCAGCAGCAGGATGAAAAGCAGCGGCATCAGTTTGCGCGTGACGGCTTCGATGCCTTTTGAGACGCCGAGCATGATGATGCTGCCGGTAATCCCGAGAACGACCCACTGCCAGATCAGCGAAGAAGTCGGGTCGGAAACCAGGGCGCCGAACACTCCGCCGGCAACTTTCGGGTCGGTGGTCAGGATTTCGCCGCTCATCGCCTTGAAAATGTAGGCGTACACCCAGCCGGCGACTTCCGAGTAGAAGGCCATGATCAGCAGCGCTGCGGCAAAACCCATCCAACCGATGAACTTCCACGCGTGTTGTCCGGGCGCCAGGCGATCGAATGTCGTGATCGCGTTGGCCCGCGCAGTGCGGCCGAGCATCGTCTCGACAATCATCACTGGCAGGCCGACCATCAAAGTGGCGAGCAGGTAGACGAGCAGGAAGCCTGCGCCGCCGTTGGTACCCGTGAGGGAAGGAAATTTCCAAATATTCCCGAGGCCGACGGCAGAACCGAGGGTGGCGACTAGCACGCCAAATGTGCTGGTGAAGCCGTCGCGTGTCGATGAATTCATCTTGTCTCCGTTATTTTGTATTGGAATTATCGTCGCGGGAGATTTTGTCGCCCGGAGCGAGCCGTGCATCTTGCCGCTTGCGCGGTACGAGAGCAAGCGCCATGGAGCGGCTATGAAGAATGCCTAGCGCTGGTGTATCCTGCGTTTCGTCGGGGCGACGCGAGCTGAACGGCGAGAGGGGAGCGATGAATTTCTTCTGTGTGCTGTTCGTAGGCAAGAAAAGAAAAAGGGGTTGCGATTTCTCACAACCCCTTGAATTTCTTGGCTCCCCGACCTGGGCTCGAACCAGGGACCTACGGATTAACAGTCCGGCGCTCTACCGACTGAGCTATCGAGGAACAACGAAGCGCGCATTCTAGTCACTCGCGACCCCGTCGTCAACAATTTGCCTTCAATTTGCCAGCCAATGGATTCCAATCTGATCTATCTGAAAACCGCCTCGGGTGAGGAGGCAATGCACCAGAGAACCCGTGTGATGCAAAGGAATTTGCGCATGGTTCTCATCCTGGTCGACGGCAAGTCGACGGTATCAGACCTGGTACTGAAAATTGGAAATCAAGCGTTGACGGAGAGCGCGCTGGTCGAACTCGAAGCGGGTGGCTTCATCGCGCCAAAGGTGGAGCAGGATTCTCTCTGGTCCGAGAGCAAGAAAGTTGCGCAGGAGATCCGCAGCGCTGCGCTGAACAAGGCGATGCAGGTCGTATCGCCGGACAAGGGCGGGGTGGCGGCGCCAAGCGTTGACGCGGGCTTTAGCTTGCCCGCAGATTCGGCGTTCAGCACCTCGGCGTTTCCATTTCCGCCCATGCCTTTTGCGAATGCCGAAAAACCGGTCATGCCACCGGTGTCGGAGAAATCAGCCAGATCAAAGAAATCCGACCTCCTGTCGGAGAAGGCGGGTGGTGGGTTCGCGAAGTTGGTGGCCCGTCTCAAAGGGCTTCTCTCCGGCGGCGAGGTGATCGAATCCACAAAGGTGTCTATCAAGCCAATACGTCGCGGTGGGCGGCGTAACTCGCTGACCTGGAGTGCCGTTGCCACGATTGCGTTCCTGTTCCTGATCGTGCTTTCCGTGCTGGTGGTGATGTTCTTCCCCTACAACCTGTTGCGCGCCGACGTCGAGGCGGCAATCGAACAGACAACGGGCCAGCCGGTCACGGTGGGCGAGATTCGCGGCGAGATCTACCCGAAACCGGGTCTTACGCTCGTCCGTGTCAAACTCGGCAAGGACGAAAACGCTTTGAGTATTGGCGAAGCGCGTCTGTTGCCGGAGGTTGGAACCTTGTTCGAACCAAAGATCCTTTTCCGCAAGGTCGTACTCAGTGGAATCTCATTGCCCGCTGAGTTGGTCGGCGGGCTGCCAGGGTTGTTTGAGTCGCTCGCTTCTCCCTCGTCGAGATTCGGCCTGGAGGACATTCGTTTGGAGAAAGCGGCATTGTCCTTTGCGGGACTCGCGCTCGAGGAACTGGAAGGTGAAGTACAACGTGACGCAAAGGGCTCGTTCCAGGGCGTACAACTGTATTCGACTGATCGCGGTACCAAACTCGAGGCAAAGCCGGTTGGGGCCGGGCTGGAGGTCAAACTCGATGCGCTCGCCTGGCGCCCGTCGGAGGCTTCGCGTCTGGTTGTTAACTCGGCGAACCTGACAGGCGTTGTCGAAGATGGCGCTCTTACGTTCACCGACATGGAGTTGCGTGTTTTTGACGGCGTCGTCAAAGGCGTCGCCGTACTGCGTGGGGACAAGGTTCGCACGCTTACGGGCGAAGTGACTTACGAGAGGATTGACGCGACGCGACTTGGCGAAGCGCTCGGTGTCGGTCAGTTGCTGTCCGGGGGAGCGTCCGGGAATCTGCGTTTCTCGGCGATTTCGGAGAATTGGGCGACGATTTTCTCGACCATGGATGCGGATGGCGCATTTTCACTGGATCGAGGCAGTATTCGTGGCATTGATCTACCCGAGGCGGTGCGTCGCGTGTCGCGTGGGCCGGTGCAGGGCGGGGCGACGCAATTCGAGCAGCTATCCGGAAAGATCCAGGTGACGGACTCGGGTTACCAGATTTCGGGTATCAGTATCAACTCGGGCTTGATGCAGTCATCGGGAAGTGTGGAGGTGAGCAAGGATTTGAAGCTTAAGGGCCGGATGGAGCTTCAAATGCGTGGGACGGCGAACCAGATGCGCGTTCCTGTGTCGCTCGGTGGTACGCTGATGGTTCCCGAGGTCAGTGCGGGAAGCAAGTGAGTCAACGCACAAACGAAGAGGCCGTTCAGTCAGACTGAACGGCCTCTTTTACGATCAACGCAGGATCAGAGGACGGTCGCGATCGAATCGGCGACGTAGTCGATGTTCTTGGTGTTGAGCGCGGCCAGGCAGATGCGGCCGGTGCTGACTGCGTAAATCCCGAACTCGCTTTGCAGGCGGGCGACCTGTTCGGCGGAGAGGCCGGTGTACGAGAACATCCCGCGCTGTTGCGTCACGAAGGAAAAATCCCTGCTGGTGCCGCGCGCCTTCAGTTTCTCGACGAGGCTGCTGCGCATGGTCCGGATGCGCACGCGCATGGCGGCCAGTTCGTCTTCCCACATTTTCCGGAGTTCCGGGCTGGAGAGGACGGCCGCGACGACCGCGCCGCCGTGCGTCGGCGGGTTCGAGTAGTTGGTGCGGATGACGCGCTTGACCTGCGAAAGTACGCGCGCGGATTCGTCCTTGGAGGCAGTGACGATCGACAGGGCGCCGACGCGCTCGCCGTAGAGCGAGAACGATTTCGAGAACGAACTCGAAATGAAGAACTGTAGGCCCGAGGCCGCGAACAGGTTGAGCGCCAGCGCGTCTTCGGCGATGCCGTCGGCGAAGCCCTGGTAGGCCATGTCGATGAAGGCTATCAGGCCGCGTTCGCGCAGGATGGCGATGGTCTCAACCCACTGCGCTTCGCTCATGTCGGCGCCGGTCGGGTTGTGGCAGCAGGCGTGGAGAACGACGATCGATCCGGCCGGCAGCGTATTCAGCTTGGCCTTCATGCCGTCGAAGTTGACGCCGCGCGTTGCGGCGTCGTAGTACGGATAAATGTCGACCGGGAAACCGGCGGCCTCGAACAGGGCGCGATGGTTCTCCCAGCTCGGATCGCTGATGTACACGGTGGCGTCCGGTTTCAACTGCTTGAGGTAGTCGGCGCCGACCTTGAGTGCGCCGGTTCCGCCGAGCGCCTGGGCTGTGACGACGCGGCCTTCGGCGAGCAGTGGCGAATCGGCACCGAAGATCAGTTTTTGCACGGACTGGTTGTAGAGCGGAGTCCCGTCGATCGGCTGGTAGCCACGCGGCGGCATCGCTTCAAGACGTGCTTTTTCGGCCACTTTGACCGCATCGAGTAGCGGGATTTTTCCGTTGTCGTCGAAATAGACGCCCACACCCAAGTTAACCTTGATCGTTCGGGTGTCAGCGTTAAAGAGTTCATTAAGTCCGATGATCGGGTCACGCGGAGCCATCTCTACGGCGGAGAAGATTGATGAGGTCATCAGGCAGTCAATTCCAGTCGATGCGGCGCACTCCAGGCTTGCGTCAGGGGTGATGCCCGGCGCCACAGGTTGATCAAAAAGCGGAGGGTTTCGGTGATACCTTCGGTCGCCGGAACAAGTACCAAGGGCCCCATTCCACGTAATCCACGTAAAATTCTAGCATGATGAATACACAAACAATTCCGGTAGTTTCCTTCGAAGGGAGTCCCTTCCGTCTTCACCAGCCATTTGCTCCGGCGGGCGATCAGCCGGAGGCGATTGCACGCCTGGTGGAGGGGCTCGAGGACGGATTGTCGTTTCAGACACTGCTTGGCGTTACAGGTTCTGGAAAGACCTACACGATGGCCAACGTGATCGCGCGGATGGGACGTCCGGCGCTGATTCTTGCGCCGAACAAGACGCTGGCGGCGCAATTGTATGCCGAGTTCCGCGAGTTCTTCCCCGAAAACGCTGTCGAGTATTTCGTCTCCTACTACGACTATTATCAGCCGGAAGCCTACGTCCCTTCACGCGATCTCTTCATCGAAAAGGATTCGGCGATCAACGAACACATCGAGCAGATGCGGCTTTCCGCGACCAAGAGCCTGCTTGAGCGCCGCGATTGCGTGATTGTCGCGACCGTATCCTGCATCTACGGCATTGGCGACCGCGACGAATATCATCAGATGATCCTGACGATGCGTGTCGGTGACCGGATGGGGCAGCGCGACATCATCAAGCGTCTTGCCGAAATGCAGTATGAGCGCAACGAGGCAGATTTCCGCCGCGGCACTTTCCGCGTACGCGGCGACATCATCGATGTGTTTCCCGCGGAGAATGCGGAACACGCAATCCGGATTTCCTTGTTCGACGACGAAATCGACGGTCTTCAGCTCTTCGATCCACTGACCGGCCATCTGCAGGCGAAAGTGATTCGCTATACGGTATTCCCCTCGTCGCACTATGTAACGCAGCGCGCGACGGTGTTGCGGGCTATCGAGGCAATCAAGGATGAACTGCGCGATCGTATCGAGTTTTTCAACCGCGAAGGGCGTTTGGTTGAGAGCCAACGTATAGAGCAACGGACTCGCTTCGATCTCGAAATGCTTGATCAACTGGGATTTTGCAAGGGTATCGAAAACTACTCACGGCATCTTTCAGGGCGTGCTCCCGGGGAACCGCCGCCGACGCTGATCGACTACCTGCCGGCCGATGCCTTGATGTTCATCGACGAATCGCACGTGGCGATCTCGCAGGTCGGCGGCATGTACAAAGGCGACCGCTCGCGCAAGGAAAACCTCGTCAACTATGGTTTTCGTCTGCCCTCTGCGCTGGATAATCGTCCGCTCAAGTTTGAAGAGTACGAGGTTCTGTTGCGCCAGACGATCTTCGTTTCGGCAACGCCGGGAGACTACGAAAGCGAGCACCAGGGGCAGGTCGTCGAGCAGGTCGTGCGACCGACCGGACTCGTCGATCCGATCATCGTCGTGCGCCCGGCGGCGACGCAGGTCGATGATCTCTTGTCCGAAATCCGTACGCGCATTGCCCGCGACGAGCGCGTTCTGGTGACCACTCTGACCAAGCGGATGTCGGAAGAGTTGACCGATTACCTTGGAGAGAACGGAATCCGCGTCCGTTATCTACACTCCGACATCGACACCGTGGAGCGCGTCGAAATCATCCGCGACCTTCGTCTGGGTGAGTTTGACGTTTTGGTCGGCATCAATCTTTTGCGTGAGGGACTAGATATACCGGAGGTGTCGCTGGTTGCAATCCTCGATGCCGACAAGGAGGGGTTCCTGCGCTCGGAGCGTTCGCTGATTCAGACGATCGGACGTGCAGCCCGACATCTGAATGGAACAGCGATTCTCTACGCTGATCGCGTTACCGGATCAATGCAGCGGGCGATTTCGGAGACCGAGCGACGGCGTGCCAAGCAGCTCAAGTTCAACGAGGAGAATGGCGTTGTTCCGAAAGGCGTGACCAAGCGCATCAAGGACATTATCGATGGCGTGTATGACGCCGAGACAGCACAGCGCGAACACAAGGCCGCCCAGCAGAAGGCAAGCTACGAGGTGATGAGCGAAAAGGCTCTAGCGAGAGAAATCAAACGGTTGGAAAAGGAAATGGCCGATTTCGCACGCAATCTCGAGTTTGAAATGGCTGCGGCCGCGCGTGATGAACTATTCAAGCTGAAGGAGCAACTGTTCGGCGTGGCGAAGCACGACAGCGAAACCTGATCTTTGGCGAAACAATATAAAGACAGAGGGCGCCGCGGCGCCCTCTGCTCTTGCTAACGACCGTGTTGTTGCGACGGCTGCTACTTGCTGGTTTCCACCATCACCAACGGCTCGTCGCTGGTCGCTACGACTGGCGGACGACGACGCCTTGGCTGTGGGGCGGCTGGTGCCGAAGCCTCTTCCTCTGGTTGCCAGGCTTTGATCTTCTCGCCACTGGTTTCAACCATCACCAGTCCGCTCGATTGCAGCGCGGTTTCGAGATCAACCTGAGCGGGTACGGTTTGAGCAATCTCGGTTGGCGCAGTCGCCGCGACTTCAATCGGAGCTTTTCCCTCCTCGGTCTGAGCAACTTCCTCGACGTTGGCAACGACAGTCTCATCAGTCGCAGGGACGGCGACCGTCACTTCGTCCGCGAGGGTTGTTGCGGTTGCCTCCTGGGCTTCCGTCGTTGCAGGTGCAACCGATAGCTCTTGCGTTACAGGGGCCGCGCTGACGACTGGTGTATCGACCGAGATTTCAGACTCGCTTGCAGGCAATGCGTCCTGCTTCGCTTCGTCGTCGGCAATCGGCGCGATAGCCGGTGCTGCAACGATATCAACGGCGGGTTCGACTGGAGCCTGGTCTTCGGTGACAGGAACCACCGCCGTTGCCGCATCGGCGAGAACGGCGCTGGCCGCGAGCCCCGACTCAGCGATTGCCGCTACTTCCGTCGATTGTGTTCCAACCTGGCTCTCGGTGCGCTCGCCTCGTTCGCGACGACCGCCACGACGACCGCGGCGACGAGCGCCACCGTTGCCGCTCTCGCCACCAGCGGCCTTGTCTTCGGCGATGACGGTCTCAGGCAGCGCTTCCTTGACCTCAGCGATAACCGGGCTCGGCGATTCCTTTCTCTCGGGCCGTGGCTCACGCTGGCGGCGTGGTTCGCGTGCCTCCTTTGGCTCGCGGGGCTTCTGGTTGTCCTCGCGTACCTGCGCTTGAGCCGGGCGTGCTTCCTTCGGCTCGCGGTTCGGGCGGGGCTCGCGTCCTTCGCGGTCCTCCTCACGGCGGCTGTTGCTCCGGCCGCCGCGTCTGCCGTCGCGCTGCGAATTGCTTCTTGGCTTGCGTTCGGGTTTTGGCTCGGCGACCGGTTCGGGTTTCTTGCGGAACCAGGAGAGAATCTTGGCAAAGAACCCCTTCTCGGCCTTCTCTTCAGGCTCTTTCGTCTTTTCCGGAACGATCGGGGCGGGCTGCGACGGCGTGATTCCCTTGATTGCTGCTTCCTGGCGCGGAGCACGCGTTTCATGTGTCGCGGCCGCTTGCTTGTTATTTTCTTCCGACGGCACATCGACCATCTTGTACGACGGTTGCTGCAGGTCGTCCTGATTGAGTTCGTCGTGACGCAGACGGACGATGCTGTGCTGCGGCGTCTCGAGATGGATGTTCGGAATCAGCAGGACGCTGACCTTGTGGCGCAACTCGATCGCTTGAATATCCTGGCGCTTCTCGTTGAGCAGGAATGTGGCGACATCCACCGGAACCTGGGTATGGACCGCCGCCGTATTGTCTTTCATGGCCTCCTCTTCGAGGATGCGCAGAATGTGCAACGCCGCCGATTCGGCGCTACGGATATGGCCGGTGCCGGAACAGCGTGGGCAAGGGATATAACTTGTTTCGGCCAAGGCTGGGCGGAGACGCTGGCGGGAGAGTTCCATCAAGCCGAATCGGCTGATTTTCCCCGTCTGGACGCGCGCTCGATCAAGGCGTAAGCCATCGCGCATGCGGTTTTCAACCTCGCGCTGATTGCGCTGGTTTTCCATGTCGATGAAGTCGATAATGATCAGCCCGCCGAGGTCGCGCAGACGCAACTGACGTGCGACTTCTTCGGCAGCCTCGAGATTCGTCTTGAACGCTGTTTCTTCAATATCTGCGCCGCGTGTCGAACGCCCAGAGTTGACGTCGACCGATACCAGCGCTTCCGTGTGGTCGATGACGATGGCGCCACCAGACGGCAGGTTGACTTGCCGTGAGTACGCCGATTCGATCTGGTGCTCGATCTGGAAGCGGGAGAACAGCGGCACGTCATCGCGATAGCGCTTGATCCGATTGACCGTGGCCGGCATGACATGAGCCATGAACTGGCGTGCCTGTTCGTAGACGTCGTCGGTATCGATCAGGATCTCGCCGATGTCGGGCTGGAAGTAGTCACGGATCGCGCGAATGACCAGACTGCCTTCCTGATAGATCAGAAAAGCGCCCTTTTGCTGGTTGGCCGCGCCTTCGATCGCCTTCCAGAGCTGCATCAGGTAGTTCAAGTCCCACTGCAACTCTTCCGCCGAACGTCCGATTGCTGCGGTGCGGGCGATCAGGCTCATTCCCTGAGGAACCTGCAACTGATCCATCACATCGCGCAACTCGGCACGCTCGTCACCTTCAACGCGGCGCGAAACACCGCCGCCGCGCGGGTTGTTCGGCATCAGAACGAGGTAGCGGCCGGCGAGGCTGACAAACGTGGTTAGGGCTGCGCCCTTGTTGCCGCGCTCATCCTTGTCGACCTGGACGATCAGTTCCTGGCCTTCACGCAATGCTTCCTTGATCGTGGCTCGATTGGCCTCGACGCCCGGCTGGAAGTAGATTCGGGATATTTCCTTGAACGGCAGGAAGCCGTGACGTTCAGCGCCGTAATCGACAAATGCGGCTTCGAGGCTTGGCTCGATGCGCGTGATTACGGCTTTGTAGATATTGCTCTTCTTTTGTTCCTTGGCGGCCGATTCAATGTCAAGGTCGACGAGTCTTTGACCATCAACAATGGCGACACGGAGTTCTTCGGCCTGTGTCGCGTTAAAAAGCATGCGTTTCATAAATGGGCTCCCGCGCGCAAATACAGGGAGCGCCTTGTGCAGGCAGCGACAAATTAGTTGTGGGAGGTGTGCTTCATGGGCGTTCCGTCAAGGCAACTAAATCGGGATGTCTTCGCTGGTAAATCTTCTCTAAACCTTGAAAAATCAAGGTCCGTGAATCTGCTTGGGGCGATCCTGAGGTGCTAGGCGCGCGCAAATCAAGTAGTATCGCTACTTTTGGTGAGCGTACTTAACCAGGTGATTTGCACTTGTTTGATCTTGCACAGGTTGGTGCAAGCGATGCAACTGATGCCTGCCGGAAAGTGCGTCGCAATTACAAATGAATCGGCGCCGCTCGACGGTCTCACGGGTCAGCGCCTCTTTCAGACAGAGACGCAAATCGAATTCAGTATATTTCAAAATGGCCGAAGTTAGCAAAGATTCCGTAACTCAAGCCATTGTTTCCGAAGACGACCATGGGCAACGCATTGACAACTTTCTCCTGAAAGTCTGCAAGGGTGTGCCGAAAAGTCACGTCTATCGCATTGTCCGAAGTGGCGAAATCCGCGTTAACAGCAAGCGTGTTGATGCGTCATATCGCCTTCAGGCGGGCGATGTCTTGCGTATCCCGCCGATTCGCATTGCGCATCGAGCGAGCGATGTCGTTGCCGGTGCGGAGTTCAATGCCGAGTTGCCGATCATCTACGAAGACGAAGCCTTGTTGGTTGTCGATAAACCGGCCGGTATAGCGGTTCACGGCGGGAGTGGTGTCAGCTTCGGCGTGATCGAGGCGCTGCGCCGGCAACGTCCGAATTCGCGATTCCTCGAGTTGGCTCACCGGCTGGACCGGGAGACGTCGGGGATACTGCTGGTTGGCAAGAAGCGAAGTGCCTTGACTGCGTTGCACGACATGTTCCGGGAAGGCGCGGCAGGTGGCGGCGCGCGAACGACGGACAAGCGCTATCTCGTTCTGGTCAGCGGGCGGTGGATGGACCAGGTTCGGCATGTAAAGCTGCCACTGCACAAGTATCTGCTTGAGTCAGGAGAGCGTAGGGTTCGTGTTGCCGAGGAAGGCAAGGCGTCGCATACCGTCTTCCGGCTGCTTAAACGCTGGCAAAGATTCAGTCTGCTTGAAGCGGAACTTAGGACGGGGCGGACCCATCAGATACGCGTTCATCTTGCTCATTTGGGTTACCCGATTGCAGGGGATGAGAAGTACGGTGACTTCGCGCTCAACCGGGAGTTGCAGAAGATGGGGCTCAAAAGAATGTTCCTGCATGCGTGGAAGATCCGCTTTCCTCATCCGCTGAGTGGAGACGAGATGCAACTGGAAGCGACGTTGCCACCAGCCTTGGGAAGTTTCGTCCGTCAGGTGTCGAACAGTGAGGCGCAGGACTATGGGCAAGAATTTCGATCTGCTGGTATTTGACTGGGACGGAACGCTGCTCGATTCGACCAGCGCGATCGTGGCTGCCATTCAGGCGGCGTGCCGTGACCTTGGTTTGCCGGAGCCTTCGGATACGCGGGCTTCTCACGTGATCGGTCTTGGTCTGGCCGACGCGTTGCGTTATGCCGTTCCAACGCTGACGGAACACCGGTTTCCAGAGATGATCGAGCGTTATCGATATCACTACCTATCTCGTGACCACGAACTTGATCTGTTTTCCGGCGTCGTTGATCTTGTTTCTGGGTTGCATGCCGCAGGGTTCCACCTGGCTGTCGCGACAGGGAAGAGCCGGGCGGGGCTTGGTCGTTCTATGGCGCGGAGCGGATTGGCGGAGTATTTCTCGGCGACGCGTTGTGCGGATGAATGTCATTCAAAACCCCACCCTCAAATGCTGAAAGAATTGCTGTCCGAGTTCTTTCTTCCTCCCGACCGTGCGCTGATGATCGGGGATACGACGCATGATTTGCAAATGGCCTCGAATGCCGGTGTGGCGGCCTTGGCTGTTTCATACGGTGCGCATCCAGCAGATGTCCTTGATTCGATGAATCCCTTGGCCCGACTACACTCGGTCGAGGAGTTGGGTAATTGGTTGCACCGAAATGCCTGAATGCCTTGCGCGGCGTGGTGCGGGAATGTCACCAGTCTTCCACGCTATACTTTGAACGGGCGAACCCACCTCCCGTCGCTTTTTATTCGATTCTATTCATTACCTGAGTAATCACCTTGGATACCCCTGATACCAATCCGAATTGGGAACGAAGACTCCTTGAGAAAATTGCTTTCGCTTCCATCAAGGAGCAACGGGCAAGGCGCCGGTGGGGGATTTTTTTCAAACTGGCAGTTCTCGTCTATCTCGTCGCAGGGCTTGTCTTGGTCGTCGACTGGGGAGGGGGGTCGGAGAAACTGGCCGATGGAAAGCACACGGCTCTTATCAATGTGCGCGGGGTGATCAATTCAACGGGTGATGCGACTGCCGAGAAGATCAATGGTGCCTTGCAGTCCGCTTTTGAGGACAAAAGAACGGCGGGTGTGATCCTGCGCATCAACAGCCCGGGAGGGAGCCCGGTCCAGTCTGGCATCGTCTATGACGAAATTCGTAGGCTGCGGGCAAAGTATCCCGGCACCAATTTGTACGTTGTGGTTGAAGACCTGTGTGCATCCGGGGGCTATTACATTGCTTCGGCGGCGGACAAGATATTCGTGGATAAAGCGAGTGTCGTCGGATCGATCGGAGTGCTGATGGATGGTTTTGGCTTTACCGGTGCGATGGAGCGGCTTGGCGTCGAGCGGAGATTGTTGACCGCCGGGGACAACAAGGGATTCCTGGATCCGTTTTCGCCTCAGGACGAAAAGCAGAAAGGGCACGCGCAACTATTGCTTGGCGAGATTCACAGGCAGTTCATCGATGTCGTCCGTCAGGGGCGTGGCAAGCGTTTGAAAGAGACGCCCGAGATGTTCTCTGGTTTGATGTGGACGGGGAGTCAGAGCATTGCAATGGGGCTGGCAGACGGCTATGGAACCGTCGACTCGGTTGCCAGGGATGTGATCAAGGTCGAGAAAATCCTTGACTACTCGGTCAAGGAAAACATCGCCGAGCGTTTTGCCAAGCGGCTTGGAGCCGAGGTTAGTCAGTCAATTGTGATGAAGCTCTTCTCTGGCGCCGATGGTGCTGTGATTCGCTAGATTTTCCCGTGGTTTGTCGCGTCTGAAACGTGCACCGTCAGGGCTGATTTGCGTGGCGGTGTCCGAAAACGGCTGCGTCGCTCAAGCGGTTTCAAGAGAAAGCGGCGACAACCTGGAATCCCATTAGTTCCCTTTGTAATTGTGCGAAGAGGCCGTCCCGGTGTAGACTTAGGATAGGCCAAGACGCGGTAAAAATGCGCCTTGTGCCGCGACCGCATCAACTCCTCCTCGCATTTGTCACCGGTTTTTTGGCCGGGAACACCAACAAAGGGAAAGTCATGATAGTGAAACTGAACCGCCTCATACTTGGCTTGCTGCTTGGTTCGGCAGCGCAACTTTCGCATGCCAGCTCGGAAGCAAACCTGGTACTGCCCAATCTCGGCGACGCCGCGTTAGCGAGTTTCCTGGGTGGGATGACCGGGTGGCAACTGCTTGCTTACGGACTTATCGTTTGTATCGCTGGTCTGGCATTCGGCGGTATTGTCTATGGTCAGATCAAGTCGATGCCCGTGCATCGCTCGATGGCGGAAGTCAGCGAACTGATCTACGAAACCTGCAAGACATACATGCTGACGCAGGGGAAGTTCATTCTCCTTCTTGAAGTGTTCATCGGCGTCATCATCGTTGCCTACTTCGGCTGGGTTCAGCACATGGCAACTTCCGAGGTGCTGCTGATTCTGGTTTTCTCCCTGATTGGTATTGCCGGTTCGTTCGGTGTTGCCTGGTTCGGTATCCGGATCAACACGCTGGCCAACAGCCGTGCCGCCTTCGCTTCGCTCGAAGGAAAGGCCTATCCGGTGTACTCGATCCCGATGAAGTCGGGTATCTCGGTCGGCATGATGCTGATCTCGACCGAACTGCTGATGATGCTTGGCATCCTGCTGTTTGTTTCGCCTGAACTCGCCGGCAAGTGCTTCATCGGCTTCGCCATCGGTGAATCGCTTGGAGCGTCCGCGCTGCGTATCGCTGGCGGTATCTTCACCAAGATTGCCGACATCGGTTCCGACCTGATGAAGATCGTGTTCAAGGTCAAGGAAGACGACCCCCGTAATCCTGGCGTTATCGCCGACTGTACCGGTGACAATGCTGGCGACTCGGTTGGCCCGACAGCTGACGGATTCGAAACCTACGGTGTGACCGGCGTCGCGCTGGTCAGCTTCATCCTTCTGGCGGTTCCGGAAGCAGCCGTTCAGGTTCAACTGCTGGTCTGGATCTTCGTCATGCGCGTCATGATGATCATCGCCTCCGGTGTTTCCTACATCGGCAACGAGATCGTCATGAAGGGCAAGTATGGTAACGCCGCTCGTTTCGACTTCGAAGCTCCGCTGACCTCGCTGGTCTGGGTAACGTCGATCGTTTCGCTGGTCCTGACGTTCATCGTCTCCAAGTTGCTGATCGGCGACATCACGATCGGTGGAACGGTTTATGCGAACCTCTGGTGGCAGCTTTCGCTGATCATCACGTTCGGTACGCTCGCCGGCGCGATCATCCCGGAAGTCGTCAAGGTCTTCACCTCGACCAATTCCCGTCACGTCAAGGAAGTCGTTACCGCTTCGCGTGAAGGTGGTGCGAGTTTGAACATTCTTGCTGGTCTGACGGCCGGTAACTTCTCTGCTTTCTGGATGGGAATTGTCATCGTCGCGCTGATGACCGGTGCTTACCTTGTTTCGCAAGGTGATCTGGCGCACGTGATCAACCCGGATGCGGCCAAGGCAGGCATCATGGCCGCGGTCTTCTCGTTTGGTCTGGTGGCCTTCGGCTTCCTCGGCATGGGTCCGGTGACCATCGCTGTTGATAGCTACGGTCCGGTGACGGACAACGCGCAGTCGGTTTATGAGCTGTCGACGATTGAACAGATTCCTGGCATCGAACGTGAGCTCAAGGATACTTTCGGTATCAAGGTTGACTTCGAAAAAGCGAAGGAACTGCTCGAAGAGAACGACGGTGCGGGTAACACCTTCAAGGCAACGGCCAAGCCGGTGCTGATCGGTACCGCGGTTGTCGGCGCGGCAACCATGGTCTTCTCGATCATCATGCTGCTGACGAATGGCCTGGTTGACAACGTCAGCCATCTGTCGATGCTGCACCCGCCGTTCCTGCTCGGCCTGATCACCGGCGGTGCGACGATCTTCTGGTTCTCCGGTGCTTCGACCCAGGCTGTATCGACCGGCGCCTATCGTGCGGTTGAGTTCATCAAGAACAACATGAAGCTCGACGAAGGCTCGACCAAGGCCAACGTTGCGGACAGCAAGCGCGTCGTTGCCATCTGTACGCAATATGCACAGAAGGGCATGTTCAATATCTTCATGGCCGTGTTCTTCGGTACGCTGGCCTGCGCGTTCATCGAGCCGTTCTTCTTCATTGGCTACCTGATCTCGCTGGCGATCGTCGGCCTGTACCAGGCTGTGTTCATGGCGAACGCCGGTGGCGCATGGGACAACGCCAAGAAGATCGTCGAGACGGAATTGCGCGCCAAGGGCACGGAACTGCACGCAGCAGCTGTCGTCGGTGACACCGTTGGCGATCCGTTCAAGGACACGTCCTCCGTCGCCATGAACCCGATCATCAAGTTCACGACGCTGTTCGGTCTGCTGGCGGTCGAAATGGCAGTTGGTTTTGTGGCACAGGGGCAACAGGGCCTTGCATGGACGCTGGCGGCCGTGTTCCTGGCCTTGAACTTGTTCTTCGTTTATCGCAGCTTCTACGGCATGCGCATCGAAGGCTCGGTGTAATAGCGGTTTTGGGGGGGCACCAACGCGGTGCCCGACGTAAAGCGAAATGGCCGGCGGAAACGCCGGCTTTTTTTAGTTCATCGCGCCTTACCGGGGAACGCAGCCTTGATCTTCAGGAAGAAATAGGCT
>JADHEF010000728.1_pt1 | contig 28739 bp, 23 predicted proteins | sample 8952391 | NCBI WGS metagenome assembly JADHEF01 (sample SAMN16124439, study PRJNA663245) | bioreactor sludge metagenome | isolation source: sludge (nitrite) | place: India:Bengaluru | collected 2019-02-28 | reverse complement strand
GGTGAGTAGGTTTCATCGCGCCTGTCGACGCTGATTTCAAGGTTTCAGGGTTCCAATCGCGATGGCTAGGGAAACTATATCGATGAAAAACAGCTGCGATAACAGGCTAGAAAACTATTAAGAGATTTCGCGGCTTTGCAAAAACCAATTTACCGCTGCTGGCATGTAAGGCTTTATGGTTCCCAGCGATCACCGGCCTCCGCCTGCGGTTTCCATTTAGGCCGGTGCCCGAACAGCAGTGTACCAAGCCGCACCCACGTGGCACCTTCTTCCACAGCCACGAGGTAATCGTTGCTCATGCCCATCGAGAGGTTGGGAAGCCCGATGTCGAAAGCCTGTTCCCACCGGTCGCGGCATTCGCGCAGTTTGGCGAAGACCGGGCGAGCCTGTTCCGGATCAGGGCAAAAAGGGGCCATCGTCATCAGTCCCGTCAAGGTGATGTTGCGACACCCTAGCGCGACGTCGATCACTGCGGGCGCGTCTTCCGGACAAAGCCCGTCTTTACTCGCCTCTCCCGAGACGTTGATCTCCAGCAAAATCTCGGGGCGGAAACCACCTTCTTCCGAAACGCGCTCGATCTGCTCAAGCAACCGCACAGAATCGACCGAATGGATCACGGAAAACAGCTCAAGCGCAGAGCGCACCTTGTTGCGCTGCAAATGCCCGATCAGATGCCATTCTGGGCCACCTACGCATTCGGGTATCTTCCAAGCCGCCTCCTGGACCTTGTTTTCGCCGAACAGGCGGAGGCCAGCCTCCCACGCATCGCGTACCACGTCCGGCCCGTGCGTCTTGGTGACGCCGATGATCTCGACCGACGCCGGAGACCTCCCCACCTTGGCGCAAGCGTCCGCGATGCGCACCTGCGCGAGACGGACCGTTTCCGCAATATCTGAGAGTTCGCTCATCACCCTTCCTCAATCGCATGCGATGCGGCCGCTGATGGCGCGCTTGAGCGTCAGGGGGTCGGAATATCCGACGCCGCTGTCCGCAGGGAGCCCGAAGGCCAGCCGACTCACACGCACGTTCAAAGGCTTCAGCAGTTCGCCGATATAACCGGCTGTGGCATCACCTTCCATGTCGGTGCTCAAGGCCAACAGAACCTCCCTCACGCAATTGTTCGCGACCCGATCCATCAGCACGCGCAACCGCAATTCGGAAGGCCCCGTCTGCCGCGAAGGAGAGAGCTTGCCCATCAGCGCGTGGTAGCGTCCATTGAACCCTCCGGAGCGTTCAATGGCAAAGATGTCGGAAGGCTCTTCCACCACACACAGCAAAGCTTCATCCCGTGTGGCGTCCGTGCAGAGTTTACATGGATTCTGTCCGGTAGAGGTGAACCCTCCGCAGGCAGAACAGCAGCAGACTGAGGTTCTCGCTTCCTGTAACGCGGACACAAGCGTGTCCAACAGCAACTCCGGTTTTCGAAGCAAGGCGAGTGCGGCACGCTCCGCCGACCTCTTTCCCAAGCCCGGCAACTTGGCCAATGCCCGGATCAGATTATCGACCGGCAGAACCATGGGTTACTCAGCCTCCGAACATGTCTCCCATGCCGTTCCCTTGCATCATCTTGGCCATCGCTTCTTGGGTCTGCTTCTTGACGCCCTTGAGCGCGCCGTTGACCACGTTGTTCAGCATGGTCTCGAAACGTTCAGGCTTGCCCGCAAGCACTTCTTTGAGCGCATCTTGCGTCACTTTGATTGACACAATGGTAAAATCGCCACGCGCCACACACGTGATGCCGCCATTGGCGTATTCGCAGGTGATCTTTTCGATCTCTGACTGAATGCGCTTGGCTTCCTTGCGCATTTGCATCGCCTGTTTCACTTGATCCAACATACCCATAAGTCACACTCCTTGAAATTCCGGCGTGCGCGAAGGCACACTCTGTTCCGGTTTAATTGCAGACGAAGTTTAATACAAAGCCACCTCGAGTCTCAAGCCCGTTTGCGCACTTTCTGAAGCGCGAACGTGACCAGCTCGCGCAATTCGGTGATCTTCAGACAATGCGCGCTGGCCAAATAGACGCCGCCAAAGACCGCTCCCGCAAAGCCCAGCTTAAGCAGGTCGCCGACCCGTCCGACCAACCCGGCGACCCCGTCCACCTGATGCAACAGGAGCCAACTGGCGCCGGAAGATAACCCCGCCGCCAGCGTCACGCGCGCCATGAACGAAAGCGTCGCAAAGAACGGAAAGACCGGCACACTCTGCTTCAGCATTTCGACTAACGTGACGCATTTCAACGTGCGCGACAAGGTGAATCCGCCCGCGATGAAGGATAGCAGCACGAGTTCGTGTCCGCCGCAGACCTTGAGTCCAATCCAACTGATCAGAATGCTGAGCGTCGAGAATACAATTCCGATGACGGTCACCGTCACCATGCGACGGTTAGCAAAGAAAGCTTGCATAGTCAGCGCCTCGATGGCCGCGGCCGGAAGCACAAAGGTATAGAACGAGAGCGAGAGCGCGGTGCGCTGGACCGCCACGGCATCGAAGTGGCCGCCCTTGAAAAGCAACGAGGTGAACGGCACAGCCGCCACCGCCACGAAAAGCGCGAACGGCGCAAAGACTGACAGCAGCATGCGGCCGAAGCGGGTGACCAGCCTACCGAGATTCGCGTGGTCATTCTTGTCCACGAGCTCGCAGAAGAAGGGGAAGACCGCGATCGAGAGCGTGTACGGAACAAGGAAGAGCAGCGTATTCTGCAATTTGCGTCCCATGGAGTTGGCCTGCATCAGCCCCGACTCGTCCAGCGCGCTCAGGATATAGATATTGTTGTACTCGTCGCGGACCTTGGCCATGAGTATCCCCGCCAGCAGCGGCAGCGCCAGCCAACACAAGCGTTTGAAAGCCGGGTGCGTGACGGCCAAGGCCGGGCGGAACAGGCTCAGCTTGTCGCGCAGGCCGAGAAGATGCGTGCCGACTTTGCAGAGGGAGCCCGCCACCAGGCCCCACATCAGCATCTGCGCACTGTCGCCCTTCAGCAGCGCGCCGCCAATCAGGAAGACCACCACGCAAAACTTCCAGACCGCGTCGCCGAAGGCCGCCAGAAAGAAGCGCTTATAGCCATTCAGCAACACGTAGGTGGTCGAGCCGAGCGAGAGGCCGATCACGGCTGGAGCCAAGGTCCGTACGCTCTGGGCGGCCAACTCATATTTCGCAGGCGAGGCGGTCGCATTCGCCTTCGTCAGCACGTCGACGATGGTGTGCGGCGCGACGCACAGCATGCCGGCCAACGCCACCAGCAGGAGAAACTGCAGCGTGAGCACGGTGTTGGCGAAGGCCCAAGCGCTCTGCTCTGACTCGATGTCCAACTCGCGCATGAAGACCGGAAGAAAAGCGGGCCCCAACACCTCCTCGCCGATCAGGAACAGCATGAAAATGACGCCCTCGAAGGCGATAACGTACACGCTGTCGAAGGAGCTTCGCGGCAGGTAATGGCCCATGACCATGGCCTGAATCAAACCGGCGAACTTGAACAGCAGATGCGCGATCAAGACCAGCAGGCCCGCCTTGAAGATACGTTTTTCGAGACTTGTCTTATGTTCACCCATTCAATCCCCCCCCCCAGGGAAACAATCCATCCGGTCAGAGCCAATACCCCCGCATCGGCAACTGCCTCGTCTATTCCATCATCTGCATATCGCACAGCTTGCGGTAAGAGCCCACTGCGGCATAGAGCTGCTCATGCGTACCCCTTTCCACAATTTCGCCCTTGTCCATCACAATAATCTGATGGGCGTTGCGGATCGTGCTCAGCCGATGCGCAATCGCGAAGGTGGTCCGGTGTGCCATCAACTTGTTGATCGCATCCTGAACGAGACGTTCGGTCACCGTATCTAACGCGCTGGTGGCCTCGTCGAGTATCAGGATCGGCGGATTTTTAAGAATCGCCCTCGCTATGGCCACGCGCTGTCGCTCGCCCCCGCTCAACGCGAAGCCCTTTTCACCCACCACCCGGTCATACCCTTCGGGCTGAGAGAGAATAAACTCATGCGCGTTCGCCATCTTGGCAGCCTCGATCACCTGTTCGCGCGTCGCGTCAGGCGTACCATACGCGATATTGGCCGCAATCGTATCATTGAAAAGCACTGTTTCCTGGGTCACGACACCTATCAGGTTTCGCAGATCACCAACATCCAACTGCCGCAGATCCACACCGTCCATCGTCACCGACCCGCCGACGGGATCATAAAAACGCGCGAGCAGGTTGGCCAGCGTCGTCTTGCCCGACCCCGTGCCACCCACGACAGCGACAACAGACCCGAGCGGGATCTCAAACGACACATCCTTGATCGTCAGGTCAGGGCCCTCGTTGTACTTGAAACACACATGGTCAAACCGCACACGATCGACAAAGCCGGATTTGCGTACCGGGTCAGCGGCCAACGGCAAGGTGAAATCCGTGTCCAGCAACGAATACATACGGGCCAACGCCGCACGCCCGCGTTCGATCTGAGCCTGCACTTTGCCCAACTGTTTCATCGGACGGTAGGCCACAAGGAACGGCACCAACAAAGGCGCGATTTCATGAATCGCCAGCTTACGGAAAAAGCAATACACGACAAAAACAAAACACAGGAAGATGCCCGTACACTCAACGGCCGGCGTGATCAGCAACTCCACCCGCACCGCCCGCAACACGCTTTTCATGTAATATTGGTTCGCCTGCTTGTACTTGCTGATTTCAACGCTTTCGGTGTGGTACGCCTTGACGACCCGAATACAGGTCAGATTCTCATGAATCTTCGAGGCGATGAACGAGATGCGGTGCAAAGCTTTGCGTGACCATTTGCGGACCAACGTGCCCAACAATGCCATCGGCATGAGAAAGAGCGGGAACCCGAACAGGACCAACACCAGCGTCTCGATCATCTCGTTCTTAATGGCAAAGTAAATCACATAGCCTACGGCCACCAGAATCTCAAAAGGCGCACGGCAAAGATCAGCCAACGTATGCGCGATCACGTGATCTACCTGCTGAGGATCACTCGTACACCGACTCATCAACTGTCCGACATCTGTCCGGCCAAAAAAACTGAGCGATTGTTTCTGCAAGTGGGCAAACAAATCGACCCTGAAATCCTGCACCACCTTAGCCCCTGTCCAGCGCAAAAAATAGTGATTGAGATACATTGTCACCATTTTGACCAGCATGACAAGGGGAACGACAAAAAGCGAGATCAACAACAACTGGCCCGTCATGTGCCCCTCGGCATCACGGAACGTAATGCCAAAACGGTTGCCGAACTTCTCGACCTTACCAAACCAAGACGGCAACTGTTCGTCCGACGCTGAGGCCTTACCGTCCCGGTCCTTTTTTACCAATCCCTTCAAGCTATCATCAAAAAGGTCTTGATGCTTTACTTTGACAGCCCCGTCCGACTCGGCGGAGACCCGCTTCTCCACATGGCTCACGTCATCTGCGGTCTGGACCTGTTTGAGAACCGGCTGAATCACCTGAAAAATAGGAACCCACGACCCTGCCGTGATCGAACCAGCCAACAGGCCCGCCAACAGGCGAAAACGGTACTTACACGCGTACCGGTACAACCGTCCATACGCTTGCTTTGCCGTATACTCTTTATCAAAAAATTCTGCCATACATTATCCGTTTGCCGTCAGAAAACGCTCAGCCTCCAGCGCGGCCACACAACCTGATCCCGCAGCTGTGACCGCCTGTTTGTAGTGGCGGTCCTGCACATCGCCAGCCGCAAAAACGCCAGGCTGTGAGGTTTTCGTGTGAGTCGCCACGATATAGCCATCAGCGTCCAAATCGAGCTGTCCCGCAAAAGCAGCCGTATTCGGCGTATGCCCAATCGCAATAAAAACGCCTTGCACAGCACGCTCGAACTCCTCGCCGGTCTTCACGTTTTTGAGACGCAATCCCGTAACCTCACCTTTAACTGGATCGAGCACCTCTTCAACCACCGCATTCCAGACAACATCAATGTTGGGCGCAGACAAGACGCGATCGGACATGATCTTCGAGGCCCGGAACACGTCGCGTCGATGGATCACCGTTACCTGGGCCGCCATGCGCGACAAGTATAGCGCATCCTCCATAGCCGTGTCACCGCCGCCGACCACCGCAACGGCCATGCCCCGGAAAAACGAACCGTCACAGGTCGCGCAGGCGGAGACGCCCTTGCCCATCAACTGCTGTTCCGAAGCTATTCCCAAATACCGTGCGCTGGCACCGGTGGCTATGATTACTGTGCGGGACTCAAGCGTCGCACCCATCATCAGCGAAATCTTTTTGACCGCCCCCGAGAGGTCGCAGGAAGAGACCTCGTCCATCATGAACCGCACACCAAAACGCTCTGCCTGCTTTCGCATGGTGGCGACCAAATCGGTTCCCATCACCGGATTTTCAAAGCCCGGAAAGTTTTCGACATCTGTCGTCTGTGTCAGTTGTCCACCCGGCTGCATGCCGTCGATCACAACCGGGGCCAGATTCGCACGCGCCGCGTAAATCGCTGCCGTCAAACCCGCGGGTCCGCTACCGATAATCACCACTTGTTCCATGAGAAAACCATTCCTAAACTCGTTTCGATTACACACAAAACTTGTCAACAAAACTTGGGAAGCCCGTGTTCCGGAGGGATCAAAAAACCAGCACGCCGACCGCCCGTTCCCTGTTAGGTGTACCTCAGGACTTCATCGACCGTCGTATACCCGTCGAGGACATTACGAATAGCATCTTCACGCATGGTCCGCATCCCGAGTTCGCGCGCCCGTTCACGAATGAACAGTGTCGGGCGGCGCTCAGTGATCAGATTACGGATCGGGTCCGTCACACGCAGATACTCGAATACGCCTTTACGTCCCTTATAACCAGTGCCGTTGCATTTCGAACAGCCCCGGCCATAAAAGAACTGACGGTCCCCCACTGCCGCGCGTTTCAGATCCAGCCGCGCAATCGTATCGTCATCGGGCATGTAAGGCTCTTTGCAGTTCAGGCAGATGGTACGCACCAAACGTTGGCCTAACACAGCCTCCAGTGTGGAAGCGATTAGATAGGGTGCCACGTTCATATCGACCAGACGCGTCACCGCACCAGACGCGTCATTCGTATGCAACGTGCTGAAAACCAAGTGCCCTGTGAGCGAGGCCTGCACCGCGATTTCAGCGGTCTCCAAGTCACGGATTTCACCGATCATCATAATATCGGGGTCTTGACGCAGAAACGCGCGAAGAACCTTGGGGAAGGTATTTCCCACCCCCGGATTGATCTGCACCTGCACGATCCCATCCATGTCATATTCGACCGGCTCCTCGGCAGTCAGCAATTTCTGATCGATCGTATTGATCCGCCGCAGACAGGAGTACAGCGTCGTCGTCTTACCGGAGCCGGTCGGCCCCGTGACAATGATAATACCGTTCGGCTTTTCGATATCCATCGTCAGCTCTTCAAAGATGTCTTCCGGCAAACCGACGTTTTCGAGATCAAGCGATACCACACTGCGGTCCAACACACGCAACACAACGCTCTCACCATGGGCGGTCGGAAGGCATGACACGCGAAGGTCCACCGAATGCCCGGCGACGGTCAGGGAGATGCGCCCGTCCTGAGGGACACGGCGCTCGGCGATATTCAGCCCGGACATAACTTTAATACGCGAAATGATCGGCAGCGCCAAGCGTCGCGGGGGCGGCGACATCTCGTACAATGCGCCGTCAACGCGATACCGAATTTTGAAATCGGTTTCGAACGGCTCAAAGTGAATATCCGACGCACGATCGGTGACAGCCTGGTACAGCACCAAGTTCACAAACCGAATCACCGGCGCGGCGGAGGCCGCGGACTCCAAGGCCTTGTCATCGGCCTCATCCACGCTCAGCGACGTGTCCAGCGCCAGATCCGATTCCAGGCTGTTGAGCATATCCGAAACCGTCGCGCTCTCGTCGCCGTAATATTCGACAACACGCTCCCGCACGTCTTTTTCGCGGGCCATCACAAACTGCACATCCCGCGTCAGGACAAACATCAACTCATCCATCACGTGCGGATCGATCAAGTCGCTCGTCGCCAACGTGATAGTCCCCGCCGTAGCATAAACCGGCAACACGTTGTACATGCGCGCCACACTGGCCGGAATGCTCTGGATCACGTCGGTGTCTATGGACATCACCCCAAGGTCAATCATCTCACACCCTTGGTAGGCAGCCATCATCCCCAACAAATCATCCTCGCTCACAAAGCCGTTGTCGATGAGCAGTTTACGGATCGGCTGTCCGGTATTCTTGTGCTCTTCCCTCAATTCGTCAGCCTGTTGCTGATCGACAATCCCGTTGCTGACCACCAAATCAAGCAACGGATCATACGAAGGCGCGATCACTGCCAAAGTCTCTGCCATACCCTACCTCCTTGACTGCAGCTCTTCTTTCAGTTTCTGAACCAGGGTGTCGGGATCCTGCGACTTGGTCACCAGATCATCATAGGAGATCAAGCCGCCCAGATACAGATCCATCAAATGCGAATCCAGCGCGATCATGCCGAACTTCGCGCCGGTCTGAATATCCGAACTGATCTGGAACGTCTTGTTGTCGCGAATACGCGACCTGATCGAGGGCGTCGAAATCATGATCTCAAAAGCGGCCACCCGACCGGGCTTATCCACACGTCCCAGCAACAACTGCGAGATCACCGCGACCAACCCCACAGAGAGCTGCGTGCGCACCTGCTCCTGCTGGTCGGTCGGGAACGCGTCGACGATACGGTCAACGGTCGCCGCAGCGCCGGTGGTGTGCAAGGTCGCAAAGACCAAATGTCCGGTTTCAGCCGCCGTAATGGCGGCCTGCATGGTTTCCAAGTCTCGCATTTCGCCGACCAGAATGACATCCGGGTCCTGTCGCAACGCGCGTCGGATGGCTTCTGCAAACGTTGGCACGTCATGACCGATTTCGCGCTGGGTCACCACCGACTTCTTATGCGGATGATAATATTCGATCGGGTCTTCAACCGTGATGATGTGGACATCACGCTCTTTGTTGATAATATCGATCATGCTAGCCAGCGTCGTCGTCTTGCCGGAACCGGTCGGCCCCGTCACCAGAATCAGCCCGCGCGGCCTGAAGAGGAGTTCTTTGACCTGCTCCGGCAATCCGATCTGCTCCAGCGACAGCAATTTGTTGGGGATCTGACGCAAAACGATACCGAAATGCGCACGCTCTTTAAACACACTCACACGGAAGCGTGCAAGATCGCCGAACGGCAAGGCAAAGTCGGCACCGCCGCATTTTTCAATCTCTTGCAGTTTGTCCTCTGCAGAGATCATTCGAGCCAAAGCCTCCGTGTCTTCCGGCGTCAACGCCGGGCTGTCCAGCGGCGTCAGCGAACCGTGAATGCGCAACATCGGCGGAATGCCGACGCGGATATGCAAATCGGAGGCACCCTCGTCCACCGTTGCCTGCAGCAAATCCGTCATATTCATTTCAGTGCTCATCAGTCAGCATCTCCCATAGTTGCCCGCAGAATCTCCTCGAGCGATGTCATGCCCGAGGCTACTTTCAACAAACCGTCCTCACGCAGCGTCCGCATCCCCATCTCGCGTGCGCGGGTACGCAGCACGGTGGCAGGCGAGTGGTCGAAAATCAAACGCTGGATCGTGTCATCAATCATGAAAATCTCAAAAATGCCTTTTCGTCCCTTATATCCGGACTGGTTGCAAACCGGACAGCCCGTGCCCTTGAACATCTTCGATGTCGTCGCGTTTTTCGAGATTGCTCCAAGCATCTTCAGCTCGCGGTCCGTTGGCGTGTACTCCGCACGACATTTTTCACAAATCGCGCGCACCAATCGCTGCGCCATGGCCGCGCGCAATGCAGAAGCAACCAAAAAGGGTTTTACGCCGATATCGAGCAGACGCGTCACCGCACTGGGCGCATCGTTGGTGTGCAGCGTGCTGAACACCAAGTGACCCGTTAGTGCGGCTTCCATGGCTATATCCGCGGTCTCGTGATCGCGGATTTCACCGATCATCACGATGTTCGGCGCCTGACGCAGAATCGAGCGCAGCGCCGCCGAGAAATCGAGGCCCACGTCCTTGTTCACCTGCACCTGGTTGATGCCCGACATTTGGTACTCGACGGGATCCTCAACGGTGATGATCTTGCGGTCGGGAAGGTTGATCTGGTTCAAACAGGCGTACAGCGTCGTGGTTTTACCTGAACCGGTCGGGCCCGTCACAAGCAACACCCCGTCCGGCAGACTGATCAGGCGCTCAAATTTGGTCTGGTCGTCCGTCAAAAACCCGAGTTGGGGTAAGCCCAACTGCAGGTTCGACTTGTCCAAGATACGCATGACGATGCTCTCGCCGTGATTGGTCGGGACCGACGACACACGCAAGTCGAGATCACGGCCCTGCACTTTAACCTGGATGCGCCCGTCCTGCGGAATCCGTTTTTCCGAGATCTTCATGTTGGACATGATTTTCACGCGGCTGATGATGGCAGCCTGCAAACGTTTGGGAGGGCTATCCATCTGACGCAACACACCGTCAATCCTGTACCGCACGCGGCAATGGCGCTCCATCGGCTCAAGATGAATATCGGACGCCCGCATCTTACACGCTTCCGTGATAATCATACTGACGAGACGAATGACCGGCGCATCCGCTTCCGAGGCATCTGAACCGCCTTCGCCCTTGGCTTTCTCGGCAACGTCAATCTCATCATCCGACATCGCCCCGTAAATGCTTTCAAACTCTTCGGGATAGAGCTTATCCACAGCCGCCTTAACTTCAGCACGGGGAGCCACGACAGCATCAACGTTCATCTTCAACACGTAACGCAAGCTATCCACGGTATCGTAACCCATAGGATCGCTTAACGCCACCGTCACAGAATCATCCGTGCGGCACACGGGCACCACACCATATTTTCGCGCCACATCAGTGGGGATAATCTCTTTGACGGAAGGATCAATGGCGTCGGCGTTCACATGCACATATTCCATGCCAAACTGGGCGGCGATCATGGCCAGCACATCGTCCTCGGTGACAGCCCCGGTCTGCACCAGAATGTCCAGCGTCGTCTCACCCTCCTGCCGGATCGAGCTCACCACGGTCGCGATCTGCTCGGAAGACACATAACCCTGTTCCTGCAAGAGCTGTAAGACATAATCATCGTTTGATGTCACTGTTGTTCTCCTCTAAACGTGTTGCTGTCCGGCACTACGCCTGTTTGGCCAACTTCTCCGCCACGAGTTTGCCAACCCGTTGGGGATCAGCCTTGCCTTTGCTCAGCTTCATCACCTGACCCACCAGGAATCCCGCGGCCGCCTTTTTGCCGGCCCTGAAATCCTCAACCGATTTGGCGTTCTCCGCAAACGCCTGATCCACAAAACTTTCCAAGGCGCTCGTATCGCTCACTTGCCCAAGACCGCGGGCCTGAACCAGCGCTCCGGGCATGCCGCCGTCACGGAACAATTCGGGCAACAGCTCCTTCGCAGTTGGCCCGTTGATCACACGCTTATCCACCAGCGTGACCAGTTCAGCCAACGCGGCTGGCTTCATCGCGCACTGCGTGATTGACAGTCCCGACTCCGACAAAAGCCGCATCATTTCGGTCATGAACCAGTTTGAGACCGTCTTGCCCTGCTCAAGCCCGCACAACCGCACCGCAGCCTCAAAAAAGTCGGCATTCTCTTTCGCATCGGCCAGCACACCCGCGTCATACTCGGGAATGCCATATTCGGCCATCATCCGCTCGCGGCGCGCCGAGGGCAACTCGGGCAGGGCCGCCTTCCATGCCTGAATTTGCGTCGCATCCAACGCCACCGGCACCAGATCCGGCTCCGGAAAGTAGCGGTAGTCGTGCGCATTCTCTTTGTTGCGCATGGATTGCGTCTCGCCCAACTCCGGCTCCCAGCGGCGCGTCTCCTGCACAATCACGCCGCCCCGAGTCACCGTCGCAAGCTGCCGCGCGATCTCATACTCCAGCGCCGCATAGATGCCTTTGAAGGTGTTCATGTTCTTGATTTCGGTCCGCGTGCCGAGCGCCACCTGTCCTTCGGGACGTACGCTGACATTCACATCACAGCGCAGGTTACCCTCCTCCAGATTGCAGTCGCTCACGCCCGCATACACAAGAATCTGCTTCAGCGTCTGCAAATAGGCCATCGTCTCGTCCGGGGACGACAGATCCGGCTCCGAGACGATTTCCATCAAAGGCGTTCCGCAACGGTTAAAGTCCACGCCACTGAACCGCGCGTAGTGGTTGATTTTCGCGGCGTCTTCTTCAAGATGAATGTGGTTCAGTCGGATCAGCTTCGGACCGTCCGGCGTCTGGATCTTTACCCCGCCACCCAAACACAGCGGGTGCGCCTGCTGTGAAATCTGGTAGTCCTTGGACATGTCCGGATAAAAATAGTTTTTACGGTCAAAGGTGCTGTGGCGGCTGATCTCGCACCCCAGCATCAACCCCGACATCACAGTAAGCCTGATTGCCTCGCGGTTCATCACCGGCAACGCGCCGGGATAGCCGAGACAGACGGGACAGACATTGGTGTTGGGGTCCTCCCCGAATTTCAGACTGCACCCGCAAAACATCTTGGTGTGGGTTTTGAGCTGAACGTGCGTTTCCAGACCGATGGTGATCAGGTACCGACTCATGCCCGCACCTCCTGCTCATAAGCGTACGCCGCACGCAGGATTGCGCATTCGTCGAAAGCCGGCCCTAAAATCTGCAAGCCAACCGGCAGCCCCACCGCCGTCTGACCACACGGAACCGAGAGACCGCAAAGCCCCGCCAAATTCGCGGGCACCGTGAAAATATCACCCAGATACATCTTTAACGGGTCATTATTCGCATCGCCGATCCGGTACGCGGGCGTCGGCGCAACCGGCGTGAAAAGCACGTCACAGGCTTTGAAAGCCTCGTCGAAATCCCGTCGGATCAGCGTGCGCACTTTCTGAGCGCGGCCGTAATACGCGTCGTAATAGCCGCTGCTCAATACGTAAGTACCCAGAATGATGCGGCGCTTAACCTCGGTTCCAAGCCCTTCCGCCCGACTCTTGGCATAGAGGTCAAAGACGGAGTCAGGCTGGGCCGTGCGGTGTCCGTAACGCACACCGTCGAACCGCGCGAGATTGGCTGAAGCCTCAGCCGTCGCGACGATATAGTAGACCGCTATGGCATACTCGGTGTGCGGCAGGCTCACCTCCACAATCTCCGCACCTGCCGCCGCGCACGCATCCACGGCCTTGCGGACGCACGCCATCACCTCGTGATCGGTGCCGTCGATGTAATACTCTTTGGGCAATCCGATCTTCATGCCTTTGAGCCCACCCCGCAACGCCGCGCGGTAATCCGGGACGTCCACATCCGGCGTTGTGCCGTCGCGCGGGTCGCGCCCCGCAAGCGCCTGCAAAAGCACCGCAGAGTCTTCGACCGTCTTGGTTATCGGCCCGACTTGGTCCAACGATGAGGCATACGCCGTTACGCCGTAGCGCGAGACTCGTCCGTAGGACGGCTTGAGGCCCACGCAACCGCAGAACGATGCGGGCTGACGAATCGATCCTCCCGTATCCGTGCCAAGCGCCGAGATCGCTTCGCCGCCCGCGACAGCCGCGGCTGAACCGCCGCTCGATCCACCGGGAACACGAGTCAAATCGTGAGGGTTACGCGTAACCTTAAACGCAGAGCCTTCCGTCGAAGAGCCCATCGCGAACTCGTCCATGTTGGTCCGGCCCGCAAAGACAACACCCGCCTGGCGCAACTTCGCAGAGACCGTGGCATCAAAGGGCGAGACATACCCCTCAAGCTGCTTCGATGCACAGGTGCAGGGCTGCCCCTCCACGTTGATTAAATCCTTGATCGCGACAGGCAGGCCAAGCAAATCGCCTTCCCGACCAGCCGCCCGCGCGATATCGGCCGCCGCAGCCTGACGCAACGCAAGATCGGCATCCACGCTCAGATACGCGTTCAGATGCGCGTCCTTCTTTTCAATCGCATCCAGCACCGCACGCGTCAGCTCGACAGAAGAAAACGTTTTCTTCCCTAGCCCTTCCGCAGCCCCGCAGAGTGTTAACCTCGAAATATCCATCGCTTCTCTTCCCGAATCCTCATTTCCGACCTGTGGCATCTCCCCTTCATCAGGCATTAAGCATCTTCGACGATCTTGGGAAGCTTAAACTCGAACCCATTCCGCTCAGGGGCATTCGCCAGAACCCGTTCACGGTCCAGCGACGGGACAACCACATCCTCGCGGAACACATTAAAGAGCGCTTGGCCATGCAAGGTAGGCTCAATCCCGGTCAGATCCAATTCACCGATCTTCTCGACATACTGCACAACCGTTTCCAACTGCTTCTGGAACGTACATCTTTCATCCGGCGAAAGCTCCAGCCTGGCAAGCTCAGCCACATAGGCCACATCGATGGTATGAGTCACCCAAATCTCCTTGTCCAGCAGGTATAAAACCCATTTAGCAAAATGACAGACTATGTTACTCTACTGACCGTTTCGACACAATTCAAAACTGGCTCACCGGTCGACAAAAAAAGGGCGGGGGCGGCTTCTGCCGCCCCCGCCCTTTTTGTGAATCCACAAAAGGATCAACCTTACGGTTTGCCGTATACTTCAACCTCGGTGTAATGATTCATTTCATTCGAGGTGTTACCCTTGCTGTAGAAACGGACATAGCGGCCCTTGACTCCATTGACGGCGAACGGGCGGCCATTGTTGTCCTCGACATACTCTTTTTCTTTGCCCTCGCCCAGCTTGGACGAGTTATCGTGGTCGTTGTTAAACACAGTCACCACGCCATCGATGAAGTCAGGATCGTTGGAGATCTGGCAAATCACATCGCGATAAACGCGTGCTTCGCCATGATAGTGCCACACGCACGCCGCATAGATTTCTTTCTCTTTGCCCAGATCGACCTGCACCCACTGCGTTCCAGGGCCAAGTTCGACGTAGGTCGCCGCGTCATGCTCTTTATCTCCATCCGTGATGAAAGCGAGTTCGCCGATGATCGGCTCAGGATCGCTCGAAGTGACCTTGCAATCCTTCGAGATCACCTTGTCGGCCCCTGCCGGGACATCGATCGGAGGACGCGGTTTGCCGCCGCGGGCTGGCTCCAGATTCGGCGAGCGGATGTCCTTCGGCGTACCCGTGAACTGCGGTTTGGGCAGTTCGATCTTGAGCTGTACCTTGGCAGCGTCCTGAGCACCTGCCGCCACGGCAAGTCCGGCCACAACGGCCATGAGCATCATTCCATTCAGTTTCATGTGTCTCTCCTTGTCTGGCTTCAGTCGAAGCCGAAGTGTTTCTGTTACAGGTTACTTGTTACGGGTTGTCGTCTGTCTGACCGGCCTGACACATCTAACCTGTCCGACGCATTCGACACCCCAAATCCTCATCTACGCCGGCAACGGAAATTCTCCGCATACACGCACCGGCCTACGCACCTTGTCCATCCATACAGGCTGCTCCCTCGCCACCAGCGCACCGCTCCCCGGCACCGCCGCACACGCAGCCTCGATTTCTTTCCAACCCAGCCCCAAAAAAGCGGTCGAGAGCGCATCCGCCAGAGCTGCCGATGTCGCATACGACCACGCAGCAGGATGCCTGGCAGCCGCGATGCCGCGCCGCACGTCCACAACATGGGCACCCTTCACCTCAAACCCCGAGCCGCTCACGGCACCTTCAATCAGCCGCACATTATCAAGGCCCGCGCGCTCACGCCAGTCACCGCCGACACCAACCGGCCACCCCGGCAGACCGTCACCCATCGAGCCACGCGCCAGAACCGTACTCGTTCCGCCGTGCATCAAGAAATCCTTGAAATCCCAGTCCGCTTCAAGCATTCCGCATGCCACATCCAACGCATACCCTTTCGCGATTGCGCCAAAATCCAACTCAAGCGGCGTCTCTCGCCCCAGCCGATCGGGTTTCACGGCGACCAGCAAGTTCTGCGTATCGATAATCAGCCGATTCATGCCGCACGCAGCCAACGCCCCTTCGCGCTCCTGCGGAGTCAACGCCTGCCACCGGTGCTTCACCTCTCGCAACACATCCATTACCGTGCCAACCGTCACATCGAACGCGCCCTGCGTGGCCGCGCACACCCGCGTGGCTATCAGCAACAGATCCATCGTCTCCGGCGCCACGCGGAACGTTTGACCGGGCTTAAGGCGGCTGATCAACGCCACCTCGCCCGCATCCAGAAAACGGCTGAGCAGCTCCTCCAACTTGTCCACCTTCTGAAACACCGAATAGGCCGCGCTCTGGGCGAGCTGTGCATCGTCCGTAACGACCATCAGCTCAAACACCGTGGCCATTGCCTGGTGCTCATAGCGGTGGACTCTGTCTGTCATAGAACAACCGCAGGGGCGGCCGGCGGGGCCGCCCCCACCCACTCTACTCCTTGCGCCCGCCGGTCAACAGCATCCACGCCGAAACGGCCAAGAAGCTGAAGGTGGTGCAACGATGCGCCCAAATCATCACATGCTGCCACCCCTCGCCGAACCATGTCATCATCGGAGCGACCGCTGTAAAGAGCACGCCGACACCAAGGACCATCACCAGCATCCAGAGCACATTGCGCTTCATATTCCCGATGCGGCGTGCGCCACGGAACCAGATCAAGGCTACCAGGCAGGTCGCAAACAGGCCGCCGGCAACCATGTGGAAGATCAACACATATCCGGTCATCATGTGGAGGAACCAGCCCAGCAGCCCCGACAACCCGAGGTAGACACTCGCAGCCATCAGCCCCACCGCAGCCAGCTTATCGATCATCACCATCACGTTCTCATTCGGCTTGCCGTAGGGGATTTCACCCTTGGCCAAGACAGCGGGCATAGCCGCCGCGACAAACGCGACAGCCACCAGCACCATAAGCGCAAAGACCACCCAGAGGAACACCTTGAAGAACGGACGCATCAGGAACGTGGTGCCGAACACCTTGTTGTAACTCCCGCTGAGATCCATAAACTCGCTCTGGGCCTTAACAAGCGTGCGCGTGGTCAACAACGGGCCCGTGGATGCCACTTTGGCGAAGAAGAACGACGAACCAACCGTGTGACAATCCGCACATTTGACAGGCTTCGCACCGCGCGCCATGCGAGCGGGACGCACATCGTGTCCGACCGACCACGAAACGGCCTCGGCAGCCTTTTCAACCTTTGCGAGCAACTTGCCATCCGCAGCTAGTTCCCACACCTGGCCATGCGCCACATAGACAGCACCTTTCTGGCCCTTTTCAGCAAGACGCTTGAGACCGGCGGCCACCATTTCCTCGGTGAGCGTGCATTCGCTCCCCCCCAGCGACTTGACGTTGCCGGCGACATAGTCAGAGATCAGATCCTTGAACGCCCCGTCCTTATACCAGCCCATCAGCGGTTTGTCGGCCTTCACAGGAGCGTTGGTGAAGATCATCGCATCGTTTTCGCCGCCGCGGAAAAAGATTCTTCCGCCGAGCACAACAGCGCCGTAACCGTTGGTCACAGCCTGCGCCGAAGCGTCGAGCGTCTGGAGCAGATTGGCGAGCCGTTTCTCGCAGTCCTGACGTGCCGTGAGCTGCTCATCTGTCATCTTGTCTGTACTTGCGTCGGCATCGTACGGGGGTATCACCGCAACCAAGTTTGTGGCGGTCTTGTAATACCACCCGGAAAGCCGAGCCTCTTCGCCTGCCGGCTCCGCACGTCCGTCAACGTTTCTCTTGAAAAGTTTACCTTCAACAGCCAGCACCGGCGTGCCGGGATTGTTGGGGTCTGTCGCCAGCGTTGCCAAAGCCGTGCCGACCTGCTCGCGCACGTCCAGAAGACCCGCGCAGGCAGCATTCGCGAGCTCTGGGCGCAGAGGCTTAACCTTAGCGGCATCAGCTTCGTCGCGCACTCCCCAGAAAGCGGGCCAAGCCATGCGGCGAGGCTCGATCTTGCCTTGAGCATTCTTTGCAAAGACAGGCTCAAGGATGAAGGGCTGCGGCGTAGCCCAGCGCGCGCGGCCATACACGCCCATGCGATTCGCACGAGAGGTGCGAACCTGCATCAAAGCACCGCCTTCGGTTACGCCAGAGTGGCAGGCCGTACACGCGAGCGTATCAAAATGACTAACTGGGATTCCGACGTGTTTCGGAGCGGGCGCACCGTGCCGTCCGGCTCTCGCCGAGTCCGTGCCCATATGACAGCCCACGCAGCTTGCGGTCGCGCGGGTAGTATCCATCTTGCCCGTGTTATCTCCTTCGAAACCGCGAGCGATCGCATGATCTTCGCCGTTACCGTGACAATCCGTGCAGGACATGCCCGCACGCAAGTGGACATCGCCGTCAATGTCCTTATGCGGCATGCCAGCCTGAGAGGTCGAGTGGCAGTTCAGGCAGTTCTCGTTGCGCGGCGCACCGACATCAAGGACCGTACGGTTTTTCGTGTCGAACTGACGCGTATCGTACACCACATGCGGCGGCACGGCATAGACCGCATCATCGCGGTTGAGCCCACGCAATATCCCCCAGTAATCAGCGACGCGCGAACCCATGCCGCGGATCTCGCCCAGCCCGAGAGCGCCCGTAGCGGCCCAGCGAAAGTTCTGGCGAAGGATTAGGCGCGTCCACTCGCTGTGGTCGTAGGCTTTGCTTTGACTGTGACAGGCGAAACAGTTGATTTCAACCGGGCCCGAAACGTCCCAGCGGGCCCTAGGGCCGCCTTCGGCGTAGATGTCAGCGGGATCGGCGATGTCACCGCCGGGCAAATGCCGACCGAACGCGTACACCCACTCCCAATCGGTCATCCCGATTTGGCCCGGCTTGTAGGTGCCGGGCCAGTCGCGCAAGCTCATCGGGATCTGCGAACCGCTAAGCGGGTCGATCAGAAACCACGGCTGAGCGGGACGCCCCGCGACACCGTTGGTGACGGACATGTTAAAATGCCAACCCGACGCGATGGCATCGTAATCGTGGCACTGGCCGCAGGTCTTGCGCGTGCTCAGCGGCAGGGCGTTCGGCGAATCCGGAATGATCGCATCTCCGAACTCGTCGTTCAGGGCGAGACGATGCACCGGCGTGTTCCGGCCACCGTCCCAATGAGAAGGCACTGCGGCGCAGGTTACACCCGCCGCCAGCACCAGCACTGCTGTGATAAGTCGTTTCATGATATTCGTCCTAATACGTCCGTTGCGCCCCAGTCTTAGACTTTGAACTCTTCAGGCTTGAAGGTGATCATCTTGCGCTCAGCCACCGAACGGTTGGCAGCCAAGACCGCAACGGCGGACTCGTAAGCCAGATCGACGGGGCAGTTCAGTTTCTCGCCGTGACGAACCGCCGCGAAGAAATTTTCGAGGTGCGGCATGTGGGCGGGCTTCAGCAGATCCACCGGCAACGGCCAGCCATCGGCCTCGGCCGTCACACGGACGTCAATCGCCGCGTTCGAAGTGACGGTCGCCGCCACCGCTTTCTTGACCGGCAGAACGAGACCCATCTTCGCGAACTGGTCCCACGTCGGCACGCCGGCGCGAACTTCGCGCTGCGCCGCATTACCGCGCGCCGCGATCTCGGAGATGGTAAGCGAACCGTTTTCGCCCATGAACTGCTCGTAGAAACCTCCGCGGCTGGACGTCGTCAGCACCTGGTAATAGGCTCGGTTGATCTGTCCCTCGTGCGTTTTAAACTCATAAATCGCCATGACATTATCGTTCATCTGACGATTGAAATAATCATTGCCACCGATCGCGGTGACCGAAATGGGCGCGCAGTCCCAGACCCAGAAGAACAGGTCGATCTGATGCGAGCCCAGATCGACCATCGGGCCTCCGCCGTACTTCGCGAACCAGCGCCAATTCAAGAACTGCTCCATATTCTCATAGCCGTACTTCTGCAGCGTCTCAGTCGGGATGTTCAGACGGTCTTTCACCGTAAGGAACGGTGCCACCGCGCGGTTCCACTGGCCATAGGCGTGCGTCACACGGCCCAGCATCTTGGACTCCCGGATCACGCGATTGATGGCGTGCATGTAGCGAGGATTGGAGCGGCGCTGATGGCCGATCTGAAGAAGCTTACCCGTCTCACGCTGAGCCAACACCATGGACTTGGCTTTCTCAAGGCTGTTGGACATCTCCTTCTCGCAGTACACGTGTTTGCCCGCACGCATGGAGGCATTGGTGCACTCCGCATGCATCCAGTCCGGCGTTGCGATGACCACGCAGTCGATGTTCTTGTCCTCTTTCTGCAACATCTCGCGATAGTCCTCGTACACGTTGACCGTGTGGCCGAGGGATTTCAGACGGCCTTTAGCCATTTTGCGCCGATACTCCCAGATGTCACAAACCGCCGTGAAACGCACACCGGGAATCTTCATGGCGGCATCGGTCAGGATCTCGCCTTCGGCGCCGTATCCGATCACCGCCACATTGACCTGGTCATCCTTGGGGCCGATGGTGTTCGCCTCTTGGCTCAGGATGTTGAAGGTGGGCAACACGGCGGCGGCGGCCGCTGTGGTCTTGAGGAAGTCTCTACGATTGAATGTCGTCATGTCCATGGTCATTTTCTCCAAAGTGGGCAAACCCTGGGATCTGCCCTTACAATTTTACATCCTGGTGTAGCGGGGACCGTCGCCGCCCTGCGGGAAGGTCCACTCGATGTTCCGGAACGGATCCTTGATCTGGCACGTCTTGCAGTGCAGGCAATTGGAGAAATCCACATGGATTTGGCCTTCCTCCAACCGATACACTTCCGCCGGACAGAACCTTTGACAGGGTGCGCCATACAGTTTAATACATTTTTCGCACGTCTTACGATCAAGAATTTTGAGGTGGCACGGCTGATCCTCGTCGTGGATCGTACCGGACATGAAAACGTCCGTCAGACGGTCCGGCGAGGTCGGACTTCCCTCGATCAACTCAGGCTCAGGCAATTTGCCTCCCTTAAGCGGCAACATTTCCTCGTGATCCGGCGCCATCGGCACCTGCCAGAACGGGAACGCGCCGAAGGTCGCCCACGCGCACCCCGCGCTCATCACACCCAGAATTAAGTTGATGGAGAAGGGCGCACGCACATTCTTCACGCGTTTGAGCTGCTTCCAGCCCTCGGTCTTCTTCAGCCGGTCGCCGTATGGCTTGAGCGCAGCCAACGAGAAATCGTTCTTGTTCCAACACTCCGCCAGCGTTTCTGCCGCCGCACGACCGGACTGCGCCGCGATGTGGATGCCCTTGATACGCAACGTATCCACAAGACCCGCGCCGTCACCCACGATCAGCGCTCCATCCGCAACCACATTCGGCACAGAGTAGTAGCCGCCTTCTGGAATCACCTTTGCGCCGTAGGCCACCGATTTGCCGCCCTTGATATGCTCGGCCATAACCGGATGAGACTTGAACTTACGGAAAAGCACGTGCGGATCGGTCTCCGCATGCGCGTAATCCAGGGCATATGCGAAACAGATCATCACCTGTGTCGGCGACACATGGTACACGAAACCGCCACCGTAGGTGCTCCAGTCAGACGGATACCCGAAGGTGTGGGCGATCTCCCCCATCCGCTCTTCGTTGGCAGGGACCTCAATCACTTCCTTGATGCCCACGGCGTATGATTGCTGGCGCCGACCTTCGAGCCCATTACGCTCGATCAGTTTATCGGTCAGAATGCCACACGCTCCCTCGCCGAGCACCACGACCTTCGCGAAAATCTCCTCGCCCGGCGTATGGTTCGCTTTCGGTTTACCGTCGCGGTCCAGCCCCTTGTCGCCGATCTTGACGCCGATCACGCGGCCCTTGTTGTCCTCGAGCAGTTCTGTCGCCGCAAAGCCGGTATAGACCTCCGCGCCCTCTTTCTCGCAAAGCTGCGCAACGTACTGGGTGAGCTTGGTCAGCGAGCCGACCGGGTACCCATGCGCCTGCATCAGCGGCGGAACCCAGGGGATCTTCATCGCATGCTTCGCGTCGAACAGCATGTGAAAGGCCTCTTTGCTCACGCGCGCCTCGACCGGCATCCTGGCGATTTCCTCGTCGGTCAGCAGCCCCTCGAAACCACTCATGTCGATCACCGCGCCGGAGAGCACGTGACTGCCCACATTACGGCCCTTGTCAATGATCGTAACGCGCGGCGCAGACTTGCCCTGCGCCTTCAGCGTGCGCAACAGCGCCAGCGCCGTGGACAGCGAGGCGATGCCCGCGCCCACGCAAAGTATATCGGTGTGAATCGGCTGTTTTGTCTTGTTCGCCATACTTCCCGCTCCCCCAAAATTCCTGATTGTCTCGTGCCAGACAGACACGCCGGACTGTCTCTACTTACCGCTCTTCGACTCGACCGCTTCGATCAGCATCGGCAGGATTTCAAAGAGGTCACCCACGATACCGAGATCCGCTATCCCGAAAATCGAAGCGTTCGGATCATTATTAACGGCAATGATGGTGTCGGCGCCACGCATTCCTTCAAGATGTTGGATCGCGCCGGAAATACCGAACGCCAAGTAAATCTTGGGACACACGGTTTTCCCCGTCTGCCCCACCTGGTGTGAGGCTGAAATCCATCCCGCATCGACACAGGCACGTGAAACGCCCACGACGCCACCGAGCAAATCGGCCAACTTCTTGAGCTGCTCCAGATTTTCCGCCTTTTTCAGACCACGCCCACCCGCGACGATGATTTCCGCCTCGGCGATATTCACGTTCGAGGCATTGCGCTCGGCTTTGATGATCCGGGTACTGGGCGCGACCAGTTTGAGAGCCTCCATCAACGTCTCACCCTTACGTTTGGCATCGGGCGTCATCATCTTGAACACCTTGGGCCGAACCGTGGCCATCTGAGGCCGGTGATTGGGCGTCATGATCGTCGCCATAATGTTACCGCCGAAGGCAGGACGCGTCTGGTGCAACAGGTGGCTTTCCTTGTCGATCGACAGCGCCGTGCAGTCGGCCGTAAGCCCCGTGCGGGAACGCACTGCCACCTTGGCGAAGAACGCCCGACCCACAGCCGTCGCGCCAGCGAGGATCACCTCGGGCTTGTATTTGGCAATCAGTTGATTCAACGCATCGGTGTAGACGTTGGCCTCGTATTCGGCCAGCGAGGGCTGATCCACGATGTAGACCTTGTCGGCTCCCGCGGCGATGAGATGCGACGCCGAGTCGGCGATATTGTGCCCCAACACGACCGCCGCCAGTTCGCAATTGCGGTCTTTCGCCAGACGGCGACCGGTGGACAACAACTCGTAGGCCACCTCCTGCACCTTGCCGTGATGCTGCTCCGCAAAGACCCAAATGCCCTTGAAATCGCCGAGGTCCGCTTTTTTGTCTTCTTTGACATTCGAGGAGATCGCTTTGAACGGGCAGGCCTTGACACAAGCGTTACAGACCCGGCACTCTTCCGGCTTCAGTACCGCAAGCTTACCCTCCATGTACAACGCGTCGAACGGGCAAGCGGTGATACACTTTTTACACCCGCGGCACTTCTCGTTATCGATGATGATCGGTGTGTCCGCCATAGCTTAAGCAACCCCCTTATCTTGCAACGCCTTCAAAATCGCTTCGACCGCCGCCTCAGGCTCTTCACGCCCATCCATCCGAATCCCGCCCGTCTTGGTGGGCGGCGCAAAAATTTTCACCACCTTGGTCGGCGACCCGTCGAGACCGCACATTGCCGCAGCGGCCCCCACATCCTTCGCCCCCCAGCGAGGGATCGCCATCTTTTTGGCGGCCATCCAACCGCTCAGGCTTGCGAACCGCGGCGTAGAGGCTTCTTTCACCATCGTCATCACGGCGGGCATCTTGCCCTCGATGACGTCAACGCCCTCGTCCATCTGCGTCTCGACCGTGAAGGTGCCGTCGCTGATCTTGACAGACTTGACGTAGGTCACCAGCGGGAAATCCAGAAACTCGGAGACGCCGGGACCGACCTGCGCGGTGTCGCCATCGATCGCCTGCTTACCGAAGAGCACCAGATCGGGTTTTGCGTCGACCTTTTTGATGGCCAGAGCGATCGCATAGGAGGTCGCCAGCGTGTCGGCGCCCGCGAACGCGCGGTCCGTCAGCAACACGGCATCGTCGGCTCCGCGTGCCATGGCCTCGCGCAGCACCACTTCGGCCTGCGGCGGCCCCATAGAAATGACCGTCACGCGCGCGCCGTGAACGTCCTTCAACTTCAGCGCCTCTTCCAGCGCGTACTCGTCAAAGGGGTTCATGATGCTCTCGACCCCCTCGCGCATCAAGGTGTTGGTCTCGGGATTGATACGGACGTTTGTCGTATCCGGGACCTGTTTGACACAAACGATAATGTGCATGGCTCTCCCCCGTTTTGGCCCGTGCTTGGGCCTTCCGCCAATTTCAACATCCCCATTAGAGCAAAAAACTATCCCGCCGTCATGTCCACCATTTGGTTTATTTTTCGGTGGACGGCGAAGCTACTTACCCTTTTTGGGCAGCTTCTTGGCCAAGTCTAAAAAGGACGCATTTTTAAGCGTTTCTTCTGAAATGAATTCGTCTTCTGCAGAAGGGACTGGAACTTCGACATCCGCAGAGGGGCGTGAAGCCGGATGCCAATTGCCTTTCGGCTCAGGCCGCAAGATATCCCACAGGCGCTGCTTGAATTGCGCCACGCCGGGATGCTCACTATCAATGGCCGAAATGGGGAGCGGATTGACGCCGGTCTTCTTAATGAACTTCGGGAGGTTTTTGACAGCCGCGTCCTCGTCCATTTTGTTGGCCAGCACAAGAAACGGGCGTTCAAGCAACTCGGCGTCATGCTGTTCGATTTCGCTGCGGAGCGTGAGGTAATCCTTCCACGGCTCGCGGTTGTCGGTCCCGGCCATGTCAATGACATAGACCAGCACGCGCGACCGCGCAAGGTGCTTCAGGAAATCGATGCCCAAGCCGACACCCGCAGACGCGCCCTCGATGATCCCCGGCACATCCGCCACACGCAATTGAGAAAAATCTTTAAAGATGACCGTGCCCACAATCGGGTTGAGCGTGGTGAACGGATAGCTGGCGATTTTGGGATGGGCGTCGCTGACACAGGCGAGCAGCGACGACTTACCCGCGTTGGGGAAGCCGAGCAACCCCGCATCAGCAATGGTTTTAAGTTCCAGCCGCAGGCGGAACTCTTCGCCCTCTTCGCCGGGCGTATGTTCGGTCGGCACCTGATGCGTAGAGGTGCGGAAATGGACATTGCCGAGCCCGCCCTTGCCACCTTGGGCGATGACAACCTCCTGATCGTGATCCACGATGTCGGCCATGAGCACGCCGGTCTCGGCATTGAACACCGAGGTGCCACACGGTACCCGAACGATCAGATCTTTGCCCTTGCGGCCATACATCTTTTGGCCTCTTCCGGCAACACCTTCCTCGGCGAAAAGCTGCGGAGCGAAATAAAGGGCAATCAGGGAATCAACGTCGTGACTTCCCTTAAAAATGACATGGCCCCCACGACCGCCATCGCCGCCGTCAGGGCCACCTTCAGGCACACACGCTTCACGCCGGAAGCTGCTGCTTCCATCGCCGCCCTTGCCGGCGCGCGCATGCACCTTGACATGATCTACAAAAGTTCTTGTCTTCACGAATCCGTTCGCAAACGGCCGTTGATCCGCTTACTTCGCCGCGGCTGCGGGAAGGATGCTGACCACAGAGCCGTCTTTCTGAAATTTAACGGCGCCGTCCACCAACGCGAACAACGTAAAATCTCTACCACACCCGACGTTCAGCCCTGCGTGATACCGAGTTCCACGCTGACGGATGATGATCGAACCCGCGGTCACAACCTGTCCGTCGTAGCGCTTTACGCCCAGACGTTTAGAATTACTGTCGCGGCCATTTCTTGCTGATGCTGCACCTGCCATAAATCACACTCCTTACTCTTAGGCAATCGTCTTAACCGTGGCAACTGTCAACTCCTGACGATGCCCAACCTTGCGTGCATAACCCTTCCGGCGCTTCTTCTTGAAATTGATCAGCTTTTTGCCGCGCTTGTGCCCAACAATCGTGAGGATCACCTTGGCGCCCTCGACAAACGGCATGCCGATCTTCAGTTCTTTGCCGTCGGAAACAGCCAGCACCTTGTCCAACTCGACATCCTGGCCAGGCTCCGCGTCCAGAAGCTCAATCTCAATTGTATCACCCGTGGCCACACGATACTGCTTGCCACCGGTCTCTAATACCGCATACGCATCCATTTTGTAATCCTTCATCGATGAGGAATCTGTCAATTCCGGAAAACCTTCACCGGAACGAATAGGGTGAATAATTTATCCGATTCCATTGCTCTATGTCAAGTGGCCAATTGAGATTTTTGGCACCTCAAAAAAACGGGGACAACAGAGGTGTGGAGATGGGGTTTTAACTTCGCGAGGGTGGTAGCGGATGACTGAGGACAGCGCGTGAAAATACGAGACAGCCGTTGCCTCCGCAAATTATCCCTTGCATGAGGAAACGGGAGTGTGGCAAGCTTTTGAAATGAAAGTAGGCGTCCCTTTCAAATGGTTCGTGTGCGGCCTCCTGTTTCTAGCCGTCACCATTCTTTACATGGACCGACAATCGCTTTCACTTTTGGCGCCCCGTTTGGGAGAGGAAAACGGATGGTCCGAAACCGACTATGGCAACATGGTGGCCGCCTACCAGTTCGCATACGCGCTCGGCGTATTCGCCGCAGGCTGGCTGATCGACCGCCTGGGATCGCGTTTCGGCTTTGCGATCTACATGGTCCTGTGGAGCCTTGTGACCGCGGCGCACGGCTGGGCAGCCTCGGTCTCATCGTTCATTGCCATCCGCTTCGCCTTGGGACTCACTCAGGCCGGCTGCTTCCCTTGCGCAATCAAGTCGGTCGCCGAGTGGTTCCCGAAGGAGGAGCGCGCGCTGGCCACCGGCATCTTCAACACCGGATCGATGGTCGGACCGATCCTCGCGCCGCTCATGATCCTCTCCCTCTACAAGCACAGCGGCTGGAGCACGACGTGTGCCCTGCTGGGACTCCTCGGCCTGTTCTGGTGCGTCGTGTGGCTACCCGCTTACCGCACGCCCTACGTTACGGAAGCGGCAGATGACGCGGCCCCTCTGACAACGAAGAGCTCACAACCGATGCCGTTCAGCGACCTTTTGCGCTGTCGCGCCACCTGGGCGTTCTTCTTCGGCAAGCTTTTGAGCGATCCCGTGTGGTGGTTCTTCCTTTTCTGGCTGCCTAAATTCCTGCATGACAAACACGGCGTGGCACTGACCCAGCTCGGCGCTCCGCTCGTCACGATCTACTCCATTACCATCCTCGGCAGCGTCGGTGCGGGCTGGCTCACAAAACGGTTTACGCTCTCCGGAATGACCGTCCGCACCGCTCGGAAAACCGTGATGCTGCTTTGCGCGCTATTGCCCGTTCCTGTCCTGATCGCCGCAGGCACCTCCCACGTCTGGCTGGCGGTCGTTCTGATCGGCCTCGCCACAGCGGGTCATTCGGGCTGGATGGCTAATCTCTTCTCGCTGGTATCGGACGCATTCCCCAAGCAAGCGGTGGCGTCCGTCACGGGCATCGGCACCATGGCCGGCGCGCTAGGCGGCATCTTTGTGGCGCGCTTTGCGGGCTGGATCCTCGATACCACCGGCAGCTATTGGCCCCTTTTTGTGATGTCAGCCTCGTCGTATGTTGTGGCCTGGCTGATCCTGCAACTTCTCCTGTCCAAGAAAGAGGTTCACGCATGACTTCTCGCGAACGTATCCTGACTGTCCTGCGCGGTGAAATCCCGGACCGGGTGCCGGTCACGCCCTTTATCCAAGAGGAGTTTCTGGCGTGGGTCTTTCCGGACCGCCAAAAACTGGACCGTGTGGACACGGTGCTGGAATTAGCCCGCGAATGGGCCTTCGACGTGATCACCAAACACAACCGCTTCATGACGCCGGAGTTCATGCGCCGCGACCATCTGAACTGGCGCGTGCGGCGTGAAACCGCCCGCGAGGACACGATGTGGGTCACGCGCGTCGAAATCTCGACACCGGACGGCGTCCTGACCCAAGAGACCGTGGTGCCGGACGCGGGCGCCGCCACGCAGGGACTCATGTCCGCGACGCGCAAACACCTGCTGGAAACGCCCGACGATATCGACACCTACATCCGCTGGCTGCCTGAGCCGGATCAAGAAACCGTCCAAACCATGCGTGACACGGCAGCAGGCTGGCGGCAACGGGTCGGGGCGCTCGGCATTAACGCGCCGTGGGGTTGGGCCGGCGTTTTCAACTACGCCTCTGATCTGTGGGGCATTGAAAACCTGATGATGGCCCCCTACCTTGATGAAACGGTCTACCACGCACTGATGGAGAAGCTGACCCAACACATGATCGCGTACAACCGGCCGCTCATCGAAGGCGGAGCGGATGCCATCGGCATGCAGGGCCACATTGCCAACGCCGGCTCGGTCAGTCCGGACTATTTCATGTCCTTCGTCTTCCCTTACGAAAAGCGGCTCATTGAAGCGATCCACCGGGAAGGCGCTTACACCGTCTATCACAACTGCGGCTATGCGCGAGCCTTTTATCCTTGTTACCGCGAACTCGGCATGACCGTGTGGGAGACCGTGTCGGAGCCGCCGCAGGGCGACAATGATCTCGCTGAAGCCAAGCGCGCCATGGGCGACAGCGTCTGCCTGCTGGGCAATCTCGACCAACTCCGTTTTCTCAAAACCGCAACCCCAGCTGAAGTGGACGCCAAGGCACGCGAGATCGTGCGAACAGGAAAACCAAGAGGACGCTATCTATTCGCGGCCTCTGACTTTTTGGAAAAAAATACGCCGCTTGAAAACGTCAGAGCGATGCTTCGTGCCGCGGAGGAAGAGGGC
>JADHEF010000726.1_pt1 | contig 28763 bp, 27 predicted proteins | sample 8952391 | NCBI WGS metagenome assembly JADHEF01 (sample SAMN16124439, study PRJNA663245) | bioreactor sludge metagenome | isolation source: sludge (nitrite) | place: India:Bengaluru | collected 2019-02-28 | reverse complement strand
CCTGTCACCAAGGCTCGATGGGCCGGGAGGGCAGGCTGGAGGCGGAGAGCCGGCTCAAGCTGGGACTGCTGAGGGTGGTATGCACCTCCACCTCCCTGGAACTGGGAATAGATATGCCCTACATCGACCTTGTCCTTCAGATCGGCTCTCCCAAGTCCGTGGCCGCTCTGCTACAGCGATTTGGCCGGGGGGGCCACCGCCTGGATCAGAAGGTTATGGGCAGGATTGTCGCCCTGGTGGGGGAGGATCTGCTGGAGGGAGCGGTGATGCTGCAAAGGGCGAAAGAGGGATTGGTCGAGAGGATTCACATCCCTCAAAATGCCATCGACGCCCTCTGCCAGCACCTTTTGGGCATGGCCCTGGAGAGGGACTGGCATATGGATGAGGTTTTAGCGCTGGTCCGCCGATCCTACTGCTATCGCACCTTGACCCGCGGGGAGCTGATGGCGGCGGTCCTCTATCTCTCCTCCGCCCATCCCCAGATGCAGGAGAGGCGGATCTATGCCAAGATCGGATACGATCCTGCCAGCCAAAGGATATTCAGGCTTGGTGGCGGCTCTCGCATGATCTATTACACCAGCTCGGGAATGATCCCGGACCAGTTCACCTGCGATGTCTTCACCAGAGAGGGAAGCTTCGTGGGACGGCTGGACGAGAGCTATCTGGAGAGGCTGGAGCGGGGGGATGTATTCTCCGTGGGAGGAAGAAGCTATGCCTTCGGCTACCGGAGAGCAGGCAAGATCTATGTCGATCCGGCGGAAGGCAGGCCCAGCATTCCGGTCTGGTCCTCGGAGAGGCTGCCGCTCTCCTTTGATCTGGCCGGGGCCGTTCTCTCCTTTCAGGGCGATCTTCTCTGGATGATGAAAAAAGAAGGGACCGGCGGAGGGATGAAGGGGGCCGCAGTGGGAAAAGGCGCGGGAAGCAAAGGATCGGAGGAGAAAGGTTCAGAGGTGGGAGAAGATGGCGGAACGGCGGTGAGGAGGTGGCTCGAGCAGCAGTATCACATGGACCGCAATTGCTCGGGCATGATCTGGCAGATCTTCCGCCAGCAGATCGCCTTTCTGGGAGAGGAGGGCGTTCCCACGCCCTGGAGGCTGGTGGTGCAGGAGTGCCATGAGAACGGGGGCAGGATATTTTATGTGCTGTCAGGGCGCGGGCTGCGCTGCAATGAGGCCCTGGCCAGAATGGCAGCATACCTCCTCTCCCGACAGAGGATGGGGCGGGCCTACATCGCCTTCTCCGATGCGGGCTTCCTTTTATCCCTGCCCGCCTCCAGCCGGGCCAGCATCCGGGCGCTGCTTCATTCCCTGACCGAGGATAACTGCCAGGCCCTCCTCCGCCGGGCTCTTCAGGGGACCAGCCTGCTGCAGAGCGCCTTTCGGATCAATGCCACCCGGTCTTACCTCATTTTAAGAAGCTACAAGGGCAGGCATAAATCCGCCCGGCACCAGCAGATGGATGCGGATATGCTCATGGGCCTGGCGGAGAGTATAGAGGGCTTTCCTGTGCTGGAAGAGAGCTACCGGGAGATCATAGAGGACCGGCTGGATATGGATAGAGTCAAGGAGGTATTGCGGGGCCTTTCCTCCGGAGAGGTGGAGGTGGTAGTGAAAAAGGAGGATATCCCCTGTCCCCTGGCTTTCGGGCTGGCGGCGCTGGGGGCGGCAGGAGGGCAAAGGCGGGAGAAGATAAGGGAGATGCAAATAGCTGTTGAGGAGAAGAGATCCCGCTCGGCTTGGGGAAGAAAATCAGCCTAAGTTCCCACCGCAGGGCTGGCATTCCTTCTGCTCCCAGGGCCAGATGCTGCTCTGATTGAAGCTGCCCTCGGTTGGACATGTGAGGCAATCGGAATCAGTATCTTCTATAAATCTCGTCCACTCTTTTCGGGTCATGTTTTCTGCTGCTCGGCGGCAGGCATCTCCCATAACCTCCTTGATATCCAGCGTCCAGATTTGGGCCTTACCGTCATCGCTTGCCGTGGCCAGCTTCTGGCCGTCCGGGCTGAAGACAGCCGCGCTCACCGGACCATCATGCTCCAGCCTCTGCAGCTCTTGGCCGGTCTGGGCATCCCAGATTCGGGCGATATTGTCATCGCTAGCCGTGATCAACTTTTCGCCGTCCGGGCTGAAGGCCACCTTGCGAATTGGGCCGTCATGCTCCAGCCTCTGCAGCTCTTTGCCTGTCCCGACATCCCACAAACGTGCCGTACGGTCACCACTCGCAGTTGCAAGTATTCTTCCATCCAGGCTGAAGGCCACTGCCTCCACATAGTCGTCATGCTCAAGCTTCTGCAGTTCTTTGCCTGTTCCGACATCCCACAAACGTGCTGTAGAGTCAGAGCTGGCTGTGGCCAGCATTCTCTCATCAGAGCTGAAGGCCACAGCATTCACAAAGTGATCATGGACGAGTTTCTGCATCCGTCTGCCTGTCTTGACATCCCACAAACATGCTGTGTAGTCAGAGCTGGCTGTAGCCAGCATTCTCCCATCCGGGCTGAATGCCAAATCGCTAACCGGGCCATTATGCTCGAGCCTCTGCAGCTCTTTGCCTGTCCCGACATCCCACAAACGTGCCGTATTGTCACCACTCGCAGCTGCAAGTGTTCTCCCATCCGGGCTGAAGGCTACGGCGTTCACCATTAAATTGTCATGCTTGAGTTCTTGCAGCTGTTTCCCTGTCTTGACATCCCACAAACATGCTGTATAGTCAGAGCTGGCTGTGGCCAGCATTCTCCCATCTGAGCTGAATGCCACCTCGTTAACTCCGCCCCAATGCTCAAGCCTCTGCAGCTCTTTGCCTGTTCCGACATCCCACAAACGTGCCGTATTGTCAAAGCTAGCTGTTGCTAGCATTCTCCCATCCGGATTAAAGGCCAGAGCATAAACCGAATCGTTATGCTCAAGCCGTTCCTCTTTGCCTGTTTCAACATCCCATAAACACGCCTTACTGTCACGACTCGCTGTGGCAAGCCTTCTCCCGTCCGGACTGAAAGCTACCGCATTCACCGGAGAATCATGCTCGATCCTTTGCAGCTCTTTGCCTGTCTCGGTATTCCACACGCGTGCCGTATGGTCATCGCTGGCTGTAGCCAGCATTCTCCCGTCCGGGCTGAAGACAGCCGCGCTCACCGGACCATCATGCTCCAGCCTTTGCAGCTCCTGGCCGCTCTGAGCGTCCCAGATTCGGGCCGTACCGTCATCGCTTGCCGTGATCAGCTTCTCGCCGTCCGGGCTAAAGGCCACCGCATTCACCCGAGAACCATGCTCAAGCCTTTGCAGCTCTTTGCCTGTCTCGACATCCCACAAATACGCCATATAATCCGAGCCAGCTATCGCCAGAATTCTCCCGTCCGGACTGAAAGCCATCGCCCTACCTGAGATGTCGTATTGTTCGAGCCTTTTCAGCTCTTTGCCTGTCTCGACATCCCACAAATACGCCATATAACCCGAGCCAGCTATCGCCAGAATTCTTCCGTCCGGACTAAAGGCTATCGCATTAATCGAATCGTCATGCACGAGCCTCTGCAGCTCTTTACCGGTCCCTAAATCCCATAAATGTGCCGTTTTATTGGAGTCGGCTGTTGCCAGCAATCTCCCGTCCGGGCTGAAGGCCACCGCTTTAACCGAGTTGTCATGCACAATCTTCCGCAGTTCTTTGCCTGTTTCTATATCCCACAAATAAGCAGTATTGTTGTCATCGATAATTATGGCCAGCATTCTCCCATCTGAGCTGAAGGATGCTTCAATCCAGTTTTCATGCACGATCATCCGCAGTTCATTGCCTGTCTCAACATCCCACAGATATGCTTTTTTGCCTGAGCTTGTGGCCAACTTTCTCCCATCCGAGCTGAAGGATACCGTGCTCACAGAGTCGTCATGCTGTAATTTTGCGATGATTCGTGGCTGCAAAACCATGCTGCGCCGAAGAGCAGTAATTCCTTCCAGAGTCTCTTTGTGTCTAAGTGATTCAACAGCCAACTGAATGCTTTCCATCAATGATCCCGTAATTCCCCTCATCTGCTCCGATTGCGACGCCAGGCTCCTGGCCAGAGCCTCTTCCTTTCGATCATTTGCCTCAAGCATCTGATCGTAGGCCAGACCGGCCAGAGCCAGGGAGAAGATGGAGAAGATCACTACCCCTTGAATGATCCGCTTTCTCGTCCTCTCCTTCTCCGCCCTCGCCCTCTCTTCTTTCGCCTTCTCTCGCTCCTTCAACTCCAGGCTGGCGGAGATGAACTCCCGCTCCCCTTCGCCCAGATCCCTGCCCCTCTCTTTCTGCCAGCGCTCCACCTCCTCCAGCCTTCTGCCCCTCAGCAGCCGGCCCTCATCCCGTCCGGCGACCTCAGGCGAGCTCTCTCGCCACTCCCGGGCATCCCGCTCCAGTTCCCTCTGCCAGGAGAGGAAGTCCCGGTCCTTCCTAAGCCACTGCTGCAAGCGAGCCCACTCCCGGATGAGGGAGTCGTGGATGATCTGGACGCTCTCCTCGTCCTTATCCCGGGAGGTGGTCACCAGCCGGGAATCGGCCAGCCGCTGCACTACTCTTTGCACCGCCTCTATCTCTTTCCCGTCCTTCCCATCATGCACCAGCTCTGCCAGCCTTCTCTGCCTGCGACTGTCGGGATGGGTTCCGTCTCCCAGGTTGACCAGATCGGTAAAGGCCCGCCGTGCCACCGGCCCCAAGCCCTCCCGCTCCAGAGAATGGCAGACCTGATCCGCCCATAAAGTCAAGGAGCCGGTGACCTTGCCTGCCGCCTGGTAAGCCTGGTGGGTGAGGACTCCCTGCTCCCGCCTCTCCCATAGCTGGGTGAGCGCAAACTCCAGGAGAGGCAGGACTGTGCTCCGGCCCGCTTTGCCGCCGCCCTCCTGGCTGCTCTCCAGGACATCATTGATGATCACATCGGCGAGGCCCTCCTCCAGCCGCAGCCCCACCCGGCGGGCCGGTTGCAGTATGATCTCCTGCAGCTCCTCTTTTCCCAGGTTGGAGCCTACCTGGAAGAAGCCGTGCTGAGTCAAGGCCAGAATGGCAGGAGGCGCATTAGCGGCAAATCGGCTGTAGAAGTCGTCCCTCATCACCGCCATGACCGTCAGCTCGATATCCGAATCAAGGAGGCCTTTCAGTCCCTCCCAGAGCCGCTGGCGCAGGTCAGGCGGGCAGGTGACCAGAAACTCCTCGAACTGATCTAAAATCAGGAGAAGCTTCTCCTGGCCGGGATTCCTCTCTATCCAGCCCCGCACTGCATCCGCGAAACTGGCATAAGCCCCTCGCAGGCCCGCACGCTCCAGGTTCTCAAAGGGCCGATCCGCCGGTCGGGCCACGATAATGCCCCAGCGATCGCTTCCCGGCACAGACCCCTGGCGCAAGCGCGGTAGCAGGCCGGCCTGGACCAGGGAGGACTTGCCGCTTCCCGATGGCCCCATGACCAGGAGGAAGCGCGGCCTGGCGCGCAGAGCCTCCTCCAGCCCCTCCACCAGCTTTTTTCTGCCGAAGAAGAACTCCGCGTCTTTCTCGGTAAAGGCAGCCAGCCCCATGTAGGGCCGCACATCCGAGGCGGCAATTTCTGGGAGGATGGAAAATAGCGTCTCGGCGGGGGTGACAAAGGCGGTCTCGGAGAGCCTGCCGAATTTATCCGGCGCGGCTATGGATGTGACCATGCCAACCACCCGGCGGGCCTGCTCGTCGAAGACGGGCCCTCCGGAAAAGCCCGGGGTGACTTCAGAGCTCTTAACCTGCCAGACCTTCATTCCCAGGATGCTGGTCTGCTCTATCAGCTCCCCTTCTCCGTAGAGCCCCTCCAACGGGCTCTGATCGGGAAAGCCGAAGCTCTGGAATTGGTGGCCCGCTGCTCCATCCGAGCTGCCCAGAGGCAGAGGCTCCACACCCTGCGGCAGCGGGCCCTCCAGATGAATGAAGGCAACATCCACGCCATCCGACGACCGCCAGGACAGGTGCAGAAGACTGGCCGCCGCCCTCTCAAAATTGGCCCGGAAGGCGATCTACAAACTCTCCGGCTTGCTGTAGCCCCGCACCTGCAGCTTCTCTGCCTGGACTACATGGGAGCAGGTGACTATGATGCCCTTCTCGGAGAGGATAAAGCCGGTCCCGGAAGTGGTGGCGCCATCCGCCGACAAAATTCTGACTATCCCTCTCTTCAGGTCCAGAGGCATCTTTCCATCATCCTTTACTGCTAATGTCTTAGTTAACTGATCTCAGCGGGTTGGTCACTTTCCATCGTCTCTCGTCCACTTTAAACTGATCTTAAAGTTGGCATCTCCCGCCACTTTGGTGATGATAAAACCGCTTTCCGCCTTCAGAGTTAATCCGAACTCCACTGCTGCCTCATCGGGAGGATGGCTGATGTTGATGAGCTTGGAGACAATGCTGCTGGCAATGGGGCTGAGGCTGTTTATGGCCGCCTCAAAAGACTGGGCGGCTTCCTCGGGAAGGCCTCTTCCCGCTTTTACCAGCCCACCCCTCTCGGCATCGCTTATCTCCGTCTCCACGAATACAAATCCGCCCGATTCCAGCGGGAATTTGACCAGGTCTTTCATGATACTCAAATTACTGCCTGATGCAATTTATAATCTTTCTAGAAGTGGAAGATTTCGCGGATTGGATTGGGAGACAGAGCCCTTTTCGTAAGGCAGGGAATATTCTCTTACGGCTAGAAAGGCAATCCCGACGCCCCAGCCGTGGGCCGGTCCTAGCTGGAGGGGGTCCTCAAGGCCGGGGACAGGCCTTATCAGCCATAAGGCAACCTTGCCGCACAGTCTATCGCTTTCCATCGTCCCGGCCAGAATGCCTGCCGGCCTTTCAGCCTCGAATATGAAATATCAGGGAAAAGCTTCTATTCCTCTAGATCCGATCACATTTGAATACTGGAATACTGATATCAATCAGACCAGATTGCATTGAAAGGGAGCGAATTTATGCAAGTTTTGCACTCTCTCTGGGATACAAAGACATTTTATATCTGGGCAGAATCCTCAGCTTCGCCTCTGATCACCCCTGGCTCTGACAGCCGAACCGACAGGACGCTTGCTCATCCATTCTCCTATTCGGGAAAAGAGCTAAAAAAGCATCTATCCCAAACGTTCCAACTGGACGGCAGCAAGATGAAAACGCTGGTCCTCAGGCTTCCTTCCGGCAAGACAGGACCTCTCCCATCACCATGGCTCCTTCTGGAAGACTATCTCTCTGAGAAAGCAACAACCCTGATCGATTGCAAAGTCACTGCCCTCAGCCTCAAGCCCAGCACGGCAATCAACTTTTTGCCTAATCTGCCCGCCCATCCACCTCAAGGAACTACCTATGCCGATTCGCTGTTATTTTGGTCCAAGCTTGCCCTATTCGCCCTGGAGCTGGTGGCCAGAGAGCAGTTTGTGCCCGTTATCAGGGAAGGCGGCTCTCTCTGGAAGGCGGTGATGGATGAGAAAGACAGAGAACGACTAAAGGCCTTTTCTTCATCCTTGCCACCAAGCTGCCTGGGCTTAAGATCGCTCCCGGCCACACAATCTTTTCCCAGCAGCCTGGTCAAGAGCTTCGTAGACAGCGCAGTGGACTCTTTAGTCCGCAGTAGCCTAAAAGATATCCCACTTCTGCCTCCTCGTCGTGGCCGCAAGCCTCTGTTCGTCCCCCTTCCTCAGCAGTTTCTGCTCTCCCTAACCTCAGAAGATTCATCCCTTAAAGCACCAACAGATGAGCTTGCTGCACTCGCTTCAAAGTTGGAATCCTGGACCTCTGAGCTCCAGCCAAAAGCAGTGGACGTTCCAGTTCGGACCTGTTTCAGGCTTGAAGCCCCATCTGAAGATGAAACCTGGCGATTAGGCTTTTTCCTTCAGGCAAGAGACGACCGAAGCTTGCTAGTTCCTGCTGAAGAGGTATGGAGGACGAAGTCCGGCGCACTCACCTTGCTGAAAAAGAGACTGAAGAACCCTCAGGAGCAGCTTCTAGCGGACTTAGGCAGAGCAACGCGAGTATTTCCCCAGCTGGAAAAGAGCCTGGAAAGAGCTCGGCCTACAAACCTGGAGATGGAAACTGAGGAGGCTTACGCCTTCCTGCGCCAATCAGCCCCTCTTCTGGAACAGAATGGCTTCGGAGTCATGCTCCCTTCCTGGTGGCAGCGTCCCGGCACACGCTTGGGCATAAAGCTGCAACTGAAGGATGCACCCAAGAAAGATGGCAAAGTCGGTCCCGCATTCTTCGGGCTGAACTCCATTGTTGATTACGACTGGCAGTTATCTCTGGGCGAAGATGCCATCACGGAGGCGGAATTCGCTGAGCTGGCGCGCCTCAAGGTCCCACTCGTTCGGATAAGAGGAGAATGGATGGAGCTGCGGTCCCAGGACATAGAGGCAGCCATCGAGTTCTTCCGGAAAAACAAAAATCACGAGATGACCCTTTCCGAGGCTCTGCGTCTTGGTCTGAATCTTCCTGGCCAATTATTGCCGGACGCCAAGTCCACACTCCCCGTTATGGGCATTCAGGCGGAAGGCCGGATAAAAGAGATGCTCTCCGCCCTTTCGGATCATGGAGGCCATCTGGAGGCAGTCCGGCCTCCCCAAAATTTCCGTGGAACTCTGCGGCCTTACCAGCTTCGGGGCGTCTCCTGGCTTATGTACTTGAACCGGCTCGGGCTGGGAGCCTGTCTGGCAGATGACATGGGCCTGGGAAAAACGGTGGAATTGATTGCATTTCTCTTGCGCGAACAACAGGATATTAAGAAAATTAATAGAGGAGGCGAATCCATGGATGGTCACAGACCTGCGCTTCTCATCTGTCCACTGTCCGTTGCTGGCAACTGGCAGAAGGAAATAGAGCGATTTGCTCCCAGCCTCAAGGTCCTGATGCACCACGGCCTGGGTCGTCTCACCGGTCAGGCCTTCAGAAAGAAGGCAGAGATTGCCGATGTGGTCATCACCACCTACTCTCTTGCCCAGAGGGACGAAGAGGACCTTTCGGCTGTATCCTGGGATCATGTTGTCCTGGATGAGGCGCAGAGCATCAAGAACCAGTCTGCCCGGCAGACTCAGGCCATAAAACGCCTCAAAGCAAACCAGAAGATAGCTCTGACCGGAACGCCCGTGGAGAACAGGCTCTCTGAGCTATGGTCCATCATGGATTTCCTCAATCCCGGCTATCTGGGATCTTTCGAATCCTTCCGCAAGGACTATGTGCTGCCCATTGAGAAATACAATAGCAAATCACGTTCTGAGGCCCTGCGATCGCTTATTCAGCCATTCGTCCTGCGCCGGCTGAAGACCGATGCCAGGGTCATAAAGGACCTGCCAGACAAAACTGAGATGAAGGCCAACTACAATCTGACCTCGGAGCAGGCGACTCTCTATGCTGCTGTGGTCGAAGAGATGCTTGCCAGGATCAAGTCCTCGGAAGGGATGGAACGCAGAGGCCTGATCCTGGCTGCTCTCACTAAGCTGAAGCAGATCTGCAACCACCCGGCGCTCTTCCTGCAGGATGGAAGCCCGCTGGAAGGCCGCTCCGGAAAGCTCTCCCGTCTTGAGGAGATGCTTGATGAGGTTATAGCAGAGGGTGACAGAGCCCTGATATTCACCCAGTTCGCCGGCATGGGGACAATGCTCAGACATCAATTGCAGGAGAAGTTGGGAGTTGAAGTTTTATTCCTGCATGGCAAAACCTCTCGGAAGCAGAGGGAGGAGATGATCCAGAGGTTCCAGGCAGGAAGCTCGCCCATCTTCATACTATCTCTTAAAGCGGGAGGTTTCGGCCTCAACCTGACCGCTGCCAACCACGTCTTCCACTTTGACCGATGGTGGAATCCTGCAGTGGAAAATCAGGCTACCGACCGCGCCTTCCGCATTGGCCAGAAGAAGAATGTCTTCGTGCACAAATTTGTCTGTCTCGGCACTCTTGAGGAGCAGATAGACCAGATGATAGAGCAGAAGAATGCCCTGGCTGAATCGGTTATTGGTACTGGTGAAGCCTGGCTGACTGAACTATCCAATGCTGCCTTGAAGGAGCTAATTTCCCTGCGGCAGGAGGCTGTGGGCAATGGAGGTGATTAGCATTGACTCAGTACTGGAACTACTATGAACCGGCCAAGCCCAAGAAGGTTGAGAACGGCCTGAAAGCCAAAAGCAAGCGCGGATGCATCGGAGAGACCTGGTGGTCCAAGCGTTGGATTAGCGTTCTTGAGTCCTTTAATCTTGGTGCCAGGCTCACCCGAGGAAGGAACTATGCCAGAAAGGGCCAGGTAATATCCATCGACGTCAATCCTGGAATAGTCAGGGCTAAGGTGCAGGGAACCAGGTCCGAGCCATACGATGTGAAGATAAAACTGAAACATCTATCAGCAGAAGAGTGGGAAAAGGCAACGACGGCCATGGCCTCTAAAGCGGTATTTGCAGCGCGGTTGCTTTCCGGTGAGATGCCACAGAATATCGAGGAGGCTTTTTCTGAAGCCGGCATATCCCTCTTTCCCAGGAGGAGCGATGATCTGGTGACTGATTGCTCCTGTCCGGACTGGTCCAATCCCTGTAAGCATATAGCAGCGGTCTATTATCTCCTGGCGGAGCAGTTCGATTGCGATCCTTTCCTGATCTTCAAGTTGCGGGGAAGGACCAAAGAGCAGATCATAGAAGCCTTGCGAAATATGCGTTCAGCTGGAGCCCACCAGGAGCCGGATGAGATTCCGGGATTGGGTTTGGATGCATTGGATAAAGCAAAGCCTCTCGAGGAATGCCTGGAAAGCTACTGGCTGAAGGGAAGAGAACTTGAACTGCTGGAAGTAAATCCAAGGGCTCCGGAGATAGAGAGCGCTGTCCTGAAGAGGCTGGGCAATGCTCCGATCTCTATCGGAAATGTCAATCTGACAACCCTGCTCACAAAGGCTTATCGGGTGGCAGGTCATGATGCACTAATAAGGGCATATGCAGAGGCAGAGAACAAGGGACAACAATAGATCTCATATTTTATAATAATTTGTCTTATAATAAATTACCTCCTCAAACGGTAATGATTTTTTGTTTATCGATCAGGCTGGAGGAAAGACCCTAAGCTTGACTATCACCTTATCAGATAAGTCTTGCTGATGGTGGTTATCACCAGGGCCAAAAAGAAGGGTCCGAGAAGCCTCTCTGCTATGGCCCATCTCAGGCAGCGCTCCAGCTTGTATTCGACGGCGGGGTTAAGGAAAGCAGTGAAGCCGGATGTGAAGGTGAAGAGGCTGAAGAGAAAGGGATCGAGGAAATTGATCGGCGCTTTTCTGGCCTTGCTCTCCACCAACACCTCATCTGACCCATCCGCGGCATCCTCGATCCTCTACTCGGTGATGATCTTTAGCAGGCGCCTCTTCCGCCGGAAGAAGTGGCAGAAGGCCAGGATGATCAAGACCGACCAGGCTATTGGAAAAGAGGGCTTCACTCCGTAGCCATAGAGAATCCATTCCCCGAAGTCAATGAGCCGATCGAGAAAGCTGGAGAGCCTGGCGGCAAAGCCTGACGAAGGAGACTGCCTTCTCCGAACTGCATTCCTGTAGTCGTAATAACACCGGTTAGCATCGCCGTACCAGCCCAGGCTATTGTAGTTCTTGATCAGGGCTAGATAGGCGGCCTCGTCGAAGTGCAGGCTCTTGATGTCGTCCCAGCGGAGGTGAAGGCGGATGTATTCGGCTTTAGTGAGATTGAGGCTCTTTATAGAGCGGTTCTCGAAATAAGCCGGCCTCTTGAAGAGCATTCTATAAAAGGAGGTCTCATTCTCAAATCTGGCATTGTCAAACTCGATATTTCCATTGAACTCCGCATCCTCGAAGATGGAGTGAGCAGTTATCTCAAACTGTTCGTGGAGGACCAGCTTTTGGATTTCTCTCGATTGTTACCATTTATCCCCTCCTTGATCTCTTCGTCCACCAAGTTATTGATGTTACGGGAGGAGCCGCGGAGGCCGGCCGGAGTTGGCCCAGGGGTAGGGGCCGACGTGGCGAAGCTGGAGGTGGCCATGGAGGAAGGGAAGGGAAGCAATGCGTGCGGGGGGCTTAAATCGTCCCTTGGCATTCAAACCATTTTTGCCTGATTCACCTCATCAAGCCAGATGGCATCAGACTTAGGTTTAAATTTAGGGAACGACTAGAATAAGCCTGTGACTGAGTATGAGCTATTAGACCGGATCTCTGTAAACCCCAGGGTAATGGTAGGCAAACCGGTCATCCGTGGCACCAGGCTCACTGTAGAGCATATCCTGGAGCTCCTGGCGCATGGTACCGCCATGGATGAAATCCTGGAAGAGTATCCCGGACTGGTAAAGGATGATATCTATGCCTGCCTTCTCTTTGCCTCCAAGACCCTTCAGGACGCCTCTTTCATTCCCATCGAGGCGGAAGCAGTATAGATGAGTTCAAGACTCACGGGACATAGGCGATGGTTGGGATTTATGTCAATCATCCAAACAGAGGCAATTTATGCGATTGCTGGTTGACGAGTGCGTAGGCCCTTCTGTCGTTCGTTGGCTTTGGAAGAACAATTTTGACGCCATCTCCGCCTTTGAGGAATGCCGCGGCTGGGATGATGAGAGCATCCTTGAAAAAGCAAGATCGGAAGGGCGCGCAGTTGTAACCCTGGACAAGGATTTTGGGGATATGGTTTTCCGCATGAAAATGCCCCATTGCGGCATTATTCTTCTTCGTTGCGGATATTGCAGCCCATCCAGAAAGATATCGATGATGGAAAGAGTTCTTTCTCTTCCCGAAACGGATCTGGCTGGCAGATTTGTAGTGGTGACAGAGTCCGGGATAAGAATTGCGGGGCAATCTGAGCAAACAAAAGGGATTTGAGATCCTAATAATCAAAAGCTACAGACCACTTTCACCAAAGGCCATGTCCTCCTCCAGCACCTCCCCAGTGTAGTGCCGCTCGATCTTTCTCTTTCCCAGCTCTTCCAGAAACTTTCGTTTTTGATATATCCCTTTCACCTTATCAGATACGTCTTGCTGATTGTGGTTATCATCAGAGCCATGAAGAAGGGGCCAAGAAGCCTCTCGAAGATGGCCCATCTCACGCACCGCTCCAGTTTGTACTCGATGCCGGGGTGAAGGAAGGATGTGAAGCCGGAGGTGAATGTGAATAAGCTGAAGAGGAAGGGATCGAGGGATTTGATCTCCGCTCTTCTGGCAATGCTCTTGACCAGCACCTCATCCGATGCCTCTTCGGACTCCTCGATCCTCTCCTCAGTGATGATCTTTCGAAGGCACTTCTTGTGCCGGAAGAACAGGCCAAAGGCCAGAACGATCCCAGCAGACCAGGCGATTGGGAATGATGGCTTCACGCCATATCCATAGAGCAGCCATTCCATGAAGTCGATAAACCAATCGAGGAGATTTGAAAGCCTGGCCGAAAAGCCTGGGGAGGATGCCGCCATCCAGTTATTTCGAACTGCATTCCTGTAATCGTAGTAGCAATCATTGGCATCGCCGTACCAGCCCAGAGTGTTGTAGTTCTTGATCAAAGCCAAGTAGGCAGCCTCATCGAAGTGAAGGCTCTCAATGCCGTCCCAGCGAAGGTGAAGGCGGCTGTATTCGGCCTTGGTTAGATTGAGGCTCTTTATGGAGCAGTCTTCGAAATAAGCCGGCCTCTTGAAGAGTATTCGATAAAAGGAGGTCTCATTCTTGAATCTGGCGTCGCTGAATTCGATATTTCCATTGAACTCCGCATCTTGGAAGCTGGAGTTGCCTATGAAAGCCGCCCTTTCATAGTAGGCATCGCCGTTGAAAGTTGCACCAATAAACTTGGCTTCTCCGCTGAACTCCGCCTCATCGAAGTCGGCTTCTCCGCTGAACTCTGCCCCATCGAAGTCGGCATCGCCTCTGAACTCCGCCCCACCGAACTCGGCTTCCCCGCCGAAAGTTGCCCAATAGAACTCAGCATTGCCGCTGAAATACGCCCCGAAGTCGGCATCTCCGCTGAAAGTTGCCCTATAAAACTCGGCTTCGCCGCGGAGCTCCGCTCCAGCGAAGTTGGCGTAGCCGCTAAAAGTCACCTCACGGAAGTCGGCTTCGCCGCCGAAATCCGCCATCCGGAAGCTGGTATCGTCGTTGAAAGACGTCCCTAGGAAATTGACATCGTCTCTGAAAGTCGCTTCCCAGAAGCCCGCACCGTGCCAAAACTCTGCTTCGCCAAACCGGGCATTGTCGCCGAAAGTCACTTCCCCAAAGCTGGCATAGTCGGTGAAAGTCGCCTCGCTGAAACTGGCATAGTCGCTGAAAGTCACCTCCTCGAAGTTGACATTGTCGCCGAAAGTCGCTTCGCTGAAGCTGACATAGCCGCTGAAAGTCGCTCCCTCAAAGTTGGCATAGCCGCTGAAAGCCACCTCCCTGAAGAAGACATCCATGGCAAAATTGGAGCCAGACAGATCGACTGGTTTTTCAAATGTTGTGCCATTGAAGTTTACCAGGTCATAAAACATGGAGTCGTTGATCCTTATTGGAGAGGTGACATTTTTCTGCAGCTGCACGCGGCTCAGATCCAGATCGCCCCTGACTATGACGTGATCATACTCCACCGGCTGGCGCGCCTGAATCTTGCCCAGGATCTCACCGGCATCGACTTCCCGCATGATCTGATCAGACGAGCCCTCCGCTCCGGCGGCCTCAAGAGCCATCCCTGCCAGCAACAGAAGAACCAGCGCGGCGATCTTCAGCGTAAGAATCTCCCACCTTTACTGATAATATGATCAGCGTTAGAATGAAAGGTTTTTGGATTGTCCGGACTTTGGCTGGAAGACTGAAGCTGATCTGTGGTTATCAATGGATGAAAACGGAAGCCCAATCGCATATTTCATATCCTTTGAAGCCTTAACAGAGTCCGTCGTGTTTGCTGAATACATCCAGGCCGCCCTGGAGAGAGCAGAGTACAAGGTCATCGACAACGACCAAGAGCCCTACTTCGTCGAAGTTCCTGAGATGGACGGCGTCTGGGCCACCGGGCGCACAGTCGAGGATGCCCGCCGCAATTTTATCGAGGCTCTTGAAGATTGGATTGCAGCCCACCTGCTGTGGAACCTGGCCCTTCCGCTCATTGGCGGTCAGACAATAAGCACCTCCCGGGCATGAATCCCCGTGAGCACGTCATCAACATAGTCTACAAGCAGCTGATCAACCTGGTGGGTCGCGGCTCGGACATCCCCTTCAAAGCTTTCGACCATCTCAAAGGCTTTTCGTGAGGCAAGGCATTTTCTATTACGGCGAGAAGGGCAACCCCAACGCCCCAGCCGTGGGCCGGTCCGGGCCGGAGGGGGGCCTCAAGGCCGGGGATATCATCAAAGCCGAAGCTAAGGCTTTTAGCAGAGGCGAAGGAGGCAAGCCGGAGCTGGCCTCTTAATGCGACTTCTGGTTGATGAGTTGCTCGGGCACTTCCGTCGTGCACTGGCTTGGCGAGAACAATTATGGCTACATCTCTGAATCATTTTCGCTATCAAGGATGCTATCCTCTTCAGAGAGTTCTCTTATCCTGCCGATTATTCGCGATTTACGTTGAATGGCAGCTTCTTTGCTGGCATATCCATATAACTCTTTCCATTTTTCCCTAAGCATTGATCTATCGATATCAAGAACCAGTCTATCTGGAAGCAACGTTCCATTGAACCAATACACTTTTATTTGCTTGCCATTGGTGACAATATAGCAGGCCGGTAATAACTCGTGTGCGTAGGACTTTGCCTGTCCAATGTGATCCGCAGTAATATCCTTATCGCTTTTCTTGGCTTCAATTACCAAAAGAGCGTTCTCCAAGTTCCTACTTGGCCCATTGAACACAACAAAATCCGCTTCTGTCTTAATCCTTTTTACCCCTTTAAACATATCGACTGGATGACCTATAACAATATCATCATACTTATATTCCAATTTCTCTAAAATCGGAGCTACAAAGTAAGTTTCAACCTCTCTCTCACTCTCAAACACTCTTGCTTGAATCTCTTGGAACCATTCTATAGTGGGCATTGAGACAGGATCAACAAAGGCTACTGGTGATGGTGCATTATCCAACGTTAGTATTATCCAATCGCGTGAATTCTCTTTGCCAAATTCGTCTCCAGATTTAACCGTGATATTGATGTTTTGATCTTCGAGCAGACTTCTTATTCGCTGAACGACTCCTGGCTGTCTGGAATCAACTTTGAATGATTTCCAAAAAGTATTACTCTTTAACTTCTTCTGTTTATTGCTGCTTTCATAAACAGATTGATAAATTTCGAGAGCGATATCCTTTTCACTTTTTGCCATGGTCTTTCTCCTAATCACTTTGTATCGCTAGCTAACTCGAGACTAATAGATTTTCCGCTTTCTAGGGCTAGTTATATCTTTGCCAAAGCCGGTTCAGTTTAGCGATGTCTCTTGGTTGAGAATGGATTCGGCTTTGAATCTTTCATTGGATTTTGAGAACCATCTAAGCTACATAGATGAAGCATAGTTGGCGATCCGGTACGGGATGGCCTATATTTCATATGCTTGAAGCCGGATTAGACTCTGCAATGTTTACCGAATACATCCAGGCCGCCCTGGAAAGAGCAGAGTACAAGATCATCGACAACAACGAAGAGCCATACTTCGTCGAAGTTCCGGAGCTGGATGGCGTCTGGGCCACAGGCCGAACGGTGGAGGACGCCCGCCGCGACTTCATCGAGGCTCTTGAGGACTGGATTGCCGCCCATCTGTTGTGGAACCTGGCCCTTCCGCCCATCGGCGGCCAGACCATAAGCGTCTCCTGGGATCCGGTAGCAGTTGTATAAGGCCAAGATCAGCAGAGAAGAATGGTTATCAGTTGCCTAAAATTCTTTTTCTTGGCCAAGGAACATTCTTATATGGCTTGCCCGCCCCTTAATTCCCCGAATCATTATGGTCCTGGAAAACTTAGGCGGATCGCTGCGCAATGCCCTAAAGAAGATTGCCTCAGCGAATAAGATCGACAAGGCCCTGGTGGACGACGCGGTGCGGGAGATCCAGCGGGCCCTCCTGCAGGCGGATGTCAACGTCAAGCTGGTGATGCAGCTCTCCAACACCATCAAGGAGCGGGCGCTGAACGAGAAGCCCGCCCCGGGGATGAACCCCCGCGAGCACGTCATAAACATCGTCTACCAGGAGCTGATCAACCTGGTGGGCCGCGGCTCGGACATCCCCCTCAAAAAGCAGAACATCATGCTCGTAGGCCTGCAGGGCTCGGGCAAGACCACCACTGCCGCAAAGCTGGCCACCTTCTTTCAGAGAAAGGGCCTACGGACGGCAGTCATCTGCGCCGACACCTTCCGGGCCGGGGCTTATGACCAGCTTAAAGCCCTCTGCGAGAAGCAGGGCATCTTCTTTTACGGCGAGAAGGGCAACCCCGACGCCCCCGCCGTGGCCAAGGCGGGTCTGGAGGCTGCCAAAAAGTACGACGTCCGCATTGTGGACACCGCCGGCAGGCACGCCCTGGAGGGAGACCTGATCCAGGAGATGAAGGACATCCATGCCGTGGTCAACGCCGACCAGAAGCTCCTGGTGATGGATGCCGCTTTGGGCCAGCAGGCATCGGAGCAGGCCCGGGCCTTCAATGAGGCAGTGCAGATCACTGGGGTCATCATCACCAAGCTGGACGGCACGGCCAAAGGCGGCGGAGCCCTCTCCGCTGTGGCCGAGACGAAAACCTCGGTGGCCTTTATCGGCGTGGGCGAGACGCCCGCCGACCTGGAGCGGTTTGAGGCGGACCGCTTCATCTCCCGCATGCTGGGCATGGGCGACATCAAAACCCTGATCGAGCGGGCCCAGGAGGTGCAGGCCGAGGAGCAGGTGGATGTGGAGTCCATGATGCGGGGCAAGTTCACCCTCAAGGACATGTACCAGCAGATGGAGGCCATGAACAAGCTGGGCCCCCTCAAGCAGATCATGCAGATGCTGCCCCTGGGCGGCCTGGGAGTGGAGCTGTCCGACAAAGAATACCAGATGACCAAGGACCGCCTGGACAAGTACCGGGTGGTCATGGACTCCATGACCCCTTCCGAGCTGGATGAGCCCAAGATCATCACCGCCTCGCGCATAAAGCGCATCTCCCGGGGCAGCGGCGCAACCCCGGAGCTGGTCCGCGAGCTTCTCAAGTCCCATCAGGCCATGCAGAAGGCCCTCAAGGGCATGAGAGGAAGCGGGGGCAAATCCAATATGAAGCGGCTGATGAAGAGGTTCTCTCCCGGCACCAAGATCTGAGCCGGATCGGAGAGAATAGGGATTGGGGGAAGGACGACCTGGCAGAATGATCCAGGGACGAGCCGGACCTCTACCCCATTCTTCTGCGGTCCCATTAACCTTCTGCGGTCCCTTTAGCTTTTCCTTTTTGCATCTATTCTCTCAACTCTAAAGAATGCTCTTGGTGGCGCTTCCCACATAGGCTCCTGCCGAGCCGCTGGGACTGGTGCCATTGCCCAGGAGCTTGGCCTGGCTGGCCGGAGCAGTCAATGTCATCTGGCCGGTCGCAGTACCCAACTCCTCTGCCGCATCCTGGGAGATGAAATCATATTGGCCGGAAAGAGAGCTGCCTGAATGAGAGAGCCTGACCAGGAATGTATGGACCGGATCAATCCGGCTTATGAATATAGTGGGACTGTCCCCTGACATATAGCCGGCCACGGCTACCGCATGGCTCTCCTGCCCTGATGACATCTGGCCGGAGCCGGCTATCAGATCGCCCTTCTGGACAACCTGCAGGTCGAAGTGCCTGCTCTCTTTTCCTCTGAGATCCAGGGTCCAGGACCCGCTGAGGTTTTCCTGCATGGAGATCGCTCCCACGCTGGCAGGAGATATAGTGCTCTTGCCCACGGTTATGGGCTCCTGTATTCCTGTGCCGGTGCTGACGGTGCCCATATATCCCTGCGAGTAGGCACCGGCAGACAGGCAGAGGAATAATACCGCTATTAGAATCGCTTTGCTTGCCATTTGTCCACCATCTCTTGTCCTCTGGAATGAGCCGGATTGGATAAAAATGCTATGTAAATGGAGAGCAAAAAAATTCATTCCGGAGTTGTCTCCGGAAATCCCAGCCGATCTTTCAATCCTTCTGCCATCTAGGCAGAAGACAGTGGCCCGGTCATGGCCCCAGGCTGAGCCTGTAAGAACTGGGGGGCCTGTATTGCTGGTGCAGTCTGCTGCGCTGCTGGCGGGCTCTGGGGCGCGATCAAGCTGCCGAAAGCCACTCCAGGCTGATTTACTCCCGGTGCAGTGAAGATATAGTCGCCATTCATGGACCCGGCCTGTATGGTCAGGCTGAGGCGATACATATTCTGGCTGCCGGCGGGAATGACGAAGAGCGCCAGTTGATTGCCCAGAATGCTGCCACCTGCCGTAACAGGAGTGACGACAGCTCCCTGTGCCAGCTCTCCCGAGCCGAAGACGGCATCGCCGCTCTGATAAAGCTCGAGCTTGAGATATTTCTTATCCAGGTCATTGAGGGTCAGTGCCCAGCTTCCTGCTGCCATAGCCACGCCCGCTCTTCCCACAATGGCCGGCGATCTGACACCCATCTCCGGGACATTGGGGCTCATACCGGTATCTTTTCTGATTATAAAGAGGCTCTCATTTCTAAAGGACAAGCTGGAGTCATTCACATCAGTATATTCTCCCCATCCTACCTCATCTCTTATCTGGCTGCCGGAGAGATAGTCTCCCGAAAACTCAGGCTCTATGATCACATTTTTGGGTCCCTGGCCCAGGGCGGTCAGGCACAAGCATGCTGCGATTGCCAGGGCCAATGTCAAACACTTTATTCCCATTCTCCTGATACCTCCGAGATCGTATGAGAGGATCCCGAGGCATTAAGTTTTGCCCCTATCCGTGCGGATACAGGCCGCTCCCATGGAAAGGATTCGGGTATAGAATAGGACGCGCCAAGCCGGCAGGATATCAAAGCAAAGACAGTAGCATTAAGACTAATGATGACACAAAAAACTAAAAGGGATATGCTTTCTCTATCTATCCGGACCTAAAACAAGCTGGTCAAGAAGACGATGGGCACCAAGAACAATACTATGAATCCTATGATCATCAAACCAATAGCCAGACCATTTCCACCTGCCATTAAGATCCTCCTACTCCATATTCTTTGCCTAGTGCTTGGAAGAGGTGATATTAATTACTGTCGGATACTCTGTGGCAGCCCCGGGCAGAGGCGATGGAGCCAATAGATTTAACTATCAATTGCCGAGATCTGTTTTGTGCGATCCATCCAGAAAAGCCAGAGCAAGGCCCAGGGGGCCAAACTGGAGAAGATAAAGGCCATAGGGGCGAGGTTTGTGCTCCTCCGCCCGGCAGGGTATCCCTTAAAGAGCGCATTTCAGGAGCACCCTGTGGTCGCCGATCCCAGGCTGTTCCAGCGTTATGCTCAGGAGCAGTGGTACGGAGAGAAGCTCTATTCAGGCTGCTACTTATTTGACAGCCGGCTCTATCCCGATTATGCCTTCCAGGTGGTGAGGGTCCATCCCCGCTCCTCGGTAATGGGTGCTCAGACCACAGTCAAGGTAGAGCAGAAGGAAAAGCAGAGGAAGATCGTCTCTTACGATGTTCGATTTGAGGATATTGTGGGTCAGGAGACGGCCAAACGCAAGGTAAAGATAGTGCAGAAGTTCCTTGCCGATCCGGAGAGCTTTGGGCGGTGGGCACCCAGAAACATACTCTTCTACGGCCTATCGGGGACGGGAAAGACCATGGTGGCCAAAGCCCTCTCTGTAGAGACGGGCGTCCCCATGCTGGCGGTCAAGTCCACCAGCCTGATCGGAGAGTTCGTGGGTGAAGGCTCCCGGCAGATTCATAGCCTCTATGAAAAGGCAGAGCAGATGGCCCCCTGCATTATCTTCATTGACGAGCTGGACGCCATTGCCCTTGACCGGCGGTATCAGGATCTCCGGGGCGATGTCTCGGAGATAGTCAACTCTCTGCTCACGGAGATGGACGGCATATCCCATCGCAAGGGGGTCTGCACCATCGCCGCCACCAATCAGATCGAGGTCCTGGATGCCTCGGTGCGCTCCCGCTTTGAGGAGGAGATTGAGTTCAAGCTGCCCGATGCCGCCGAGCGCCTGATATTGCTGGAGAAGAATGCAGCCAGCATTCCGGTGCCGATGGAGGGCGTGGACCTCAAAGAGATCGCCCGCGCTACCGATGGCTTCTAGGGTAGGGATCTGGTGGAGAAGGTGCTCAAGGCTGCCCTGCACCATGCCATCATGGATGATGCTGCCATCAGCCAGAGGCATCTGGAGGATGCGGTATCTGGGGCGAGAAAGCATTACCCTCAGGCTCCCAAAGAGATGTTCTCCTAAAGCGCATGGTAGGGGTAGGGTCGGCTTCATCTTTTTAAATGCCCAATTTTTCAAAGCCTGATATTGGACGGCAAGGGAGCAAAGCAAGCCCTTTTGTACTTTTAAGGCATCTAATGTATGACCCAGCATGTGGCAGGAGATTTTAGATAAGTTCAGGAGGTACCCGGCTCAGGAGAAGGTCATCCGGCTCATACTGCAGAGGGGCTTCCAGATCAATGAGCAGGCCCGGGTGGTATCGGGGGGGATTGAGATTCCCCATGCCCAGATCGCCAAGGAGCTGGATGTGGACCGAAGGGTGGTGGACACCACCGCCCAGGCCATTCGCGAGGATGAGGGCCTCTGGCAGATATTCCGCAATGTCCACTCCATGACCTTCCTGGGGGATGTGGCCCCCATCCTGGGACTGGGAGTGATCGAGATCACCCCCGTGGATGCGGCCAAGACCGGCCTTTTGGGAGATGTGGCAAGCGCCGTGGCCAGGAACGGCCTTTCCATCCGCCAGGCCATCTCTGACGATCCCTATTTTGTGGAGAGCCCCAAGCTGACATTGATCACCGAGGGCAGGATTCCGGGGGATCTGGTGCGCCTGCTCATGGAAATCGAGGGGGTCAAGAGGGTGACGGTGTATTAGTAGCCCTCCCAGGCTACTGGAGCCATCTTTCAAAATATCTCTGCTGCTTGACTCGCCCCCAGGGTATCCTGTTCCCGTCCCGGAGTGGCCGTCCCGGAGAGGACACGACACAGAGACGACTGGAGGAGAGGAGCTGGCCAGAAAAGTGTGAAGAAGGGCTTTAGACAGCCATTTAAATAAGGTGGTCTGGCATCAGTCATTGGACAAAGGCGCACTCTGATATTTCAGAGTCTTGGCATTAGCTGCCACAATCACAGTGCTCAGGCTCATCAGTAAAGCTCCTGCCGCAGGACTGAGAAGGATGCCCCAGGAGTAAAGCACGCCTGCCGCCAGGGGAATGGCAATAACATTGTACCCCGTGGCCCAGAATAGGTTCTGCAGCATCTTGGAATAGGTCTTGCGGGACAGCTTGATGATATTGACCACATCTCCAGGGTTATTTCTGACCAATACAATATCCGCCGTCTGTATGGCCACCTGAGTTCCTGCTCCGATGGCTATCCCCACATCCGCCTGGGCCAGAGCGGGAGCATCGTTTACGCCGTCTCCGACCATGACCACTGAAAACTCTTTCTGGATCTTCTTTATCGTCTCTGCCTTCTCCCCCGGTAGAACATCGGCAAAGAACTCATCCAGGCCCAGCTCATTAGATACTGCCTCCGCTACGTATCGGTTGTCGCCGGTCAGCATCATGCATCTTATGCCCATGGATTTAAGCGATTCTACAGCCTCACGGGATTCTTTGCGAACAATATCCGCCAGAGCCAATGCCCCTAAAGGTCTATCATTTTCCAGCAGCACAACCACAGTTTTGCCTTGATGCATCAGATCCTCCAGTTTTACATCCCCGGCTATGCCATGCTGGCGAAGATAATTCGGACTTACGATCTTAAGATGTCGGCCTTCTACCTGGCCCTCGATCCCCTCACCAGGAATAAGTTGGAAATGCGCTACATCATAGACTGGCAGTCCTCTCTCCTCTGCAATCTCGATCAATGCTCTGGCGATAGGATGCTCGGCTCTGCCTTCAAGAGACGAAGCCTGGGCAAGAATCCTGTCCCTGTCTTTCTCTTCTAAGGGCAGGATATCAGTGAGCCCAAAGCGACCTTCGGTTAGAGTTCCCGTCTTGTCGAAAACAACTGCCTTGATATCCCTGGCGCTCTCGAAGGCTTGCCTGTCTCGAACAAGAAGCCCGGACTTGGCGGCAAGAGATGTAGACACAGCCACGACCAATGGAATGGCCAGTCCCAGCGCATGTGGGCAGGCAGTGACCATCACAGTTACTGCTCTTTCAATAGCAAAGGCGAATTCCTTGCCGTAAATCAGCCATGCAGCAAAGGTGAGGCTTCCAACCGCTAAAGCCACAACTGTAAGCACAAATGCCGCTCTGTTAGCCAGGTTTTGGGTTCTCGATCGGCTCTCCTGGGCACGCTCGACAAGCTCAATCACCTGGCTTAAGTAGGTATCTTTACCTGTTTTCTTGACGGCTACAGTTATAGATCCCGAGCCATTGATTGAGCCGCCCATGACCTCCTCGCCAACTTTCTTGATAACTGGTCGGGACTCACCTGTGAGCATGGACTCATTCACATCCGTAGCTCCCTCCAATACCTGGCCATCGATGGGGATCTTTTCGCCGGGCTTGACCAGAACGCGATCTTCGGGCTTTAAATCGGATACGTCGACCTCCTGTATCTCGCCATCTTTGACCAGGTGGGCCTGAGAAGGCAGGATCTTGGCCAACTCCTCCAATGCTCGCGAGGCTCCCATGGTCGAGCGCATCTCGATCAAGTGACCAAGAAGCATGATGTCGATCAAGGTGACCAGTTCCCAAAAAAAGTCCATACCTGATAGTCCAAAGACAATTGCAGAGCTGTAGAGATAGGCGACGGTTATGGCCACTGCCACCAATGTCATCATGCCGGGCAGCTTCTTGTTCATTTCATCTCTAAAGCCCACAAAAAATGGATAGCCTCCGTAGAGGTAGACCACAGACGCTAGCAGGAATAGAAGGATCTCTGACCCGGGAAACCGCAGACTGAATCCGAAGAACTGCTGAACATGATGGGATAGGATGAGAACAGGCACGGTTAGGATGATGGAGACGATCAGCCTTCTCTTGAAGTCCTGGATCATATCTCCGTGAGCTGCATGGCCCTGATGGCTGGGCGGCATCTTATCATGAGAAGGACTTGCCTGAACTTCGTGGATATGATCAGATCCCCTTTGACCGTCAGTATCCCGATCTTTCTCATCTTCAGCCATTCGGGCAGTATTATGCTGATGATGCTGTTCCATGCTTCACACCAATAAACCATATTGTTGGTCTTAAGATAAAAGGAGTCTGTTTCTGTATTGCTGCTCAATTCCGGGAATTTTTGAGTGGAGCATAGTCTATAGCCGGTGTTTTTATGCATAGCCTATATTAAAATCGATTGGCGTGGATCTCGATGCACATGAGCTACCATGCTCCAGTGCATCTTCTGTAATCTTCTTGAGCAAAGTAGGATATATCTCACCCACGACCTCTTGTACAGGGCGTCCGGAACAGAAGAACTTGAAAGTGGGAGTGGCCATGACACCGTATCTGCTAACGGAAAATGGATTCCGGGTTATATCGATTCTGGCAAATGAGATCTTGCCCTTAAATTCATCTGCATATCTTTCGAAATGGGGCATCATGGCCAAGCAGTGTGGGCAAGTGCGGCTGTAGAACATAACTACCATAGGTTTTCCTTCCTTTTCAACCAGCAGTTCCCAGTTCATATCGTCAAGCTCGATAATTGATTTCTCGGTCATATAGAATTATCATAATTATCTCTAAGCATTTATCACTTTTCAGTGATGGCTGAAGTAAAAGACGATTTTGGATTATTCGATCCTGAAGATGTAAGGGACGAAACCGAACTTGTCTGAACGCTCCTGCAACTCCGGGCTTCCTGCTGCCAGGCCTTGGCCCCAGGCCAGTTCCTATCTTTCAGTTATCTTTGACTTTTTCCGCCTGCCCTCTCGCCAGACGTATAGCCTCGTGCAGCTTTAGCCTACATATCTCTCGGCATCAGCTGCACCAGGTACTCCGCGACCATGGTTTCGCTCCGGCGCAACTGCAATAGCTCGATCTGCTCCTTGCTCTTCTCGCCGCACTGGATGAGACGAATGGGCGGCTCCTCTATCCTTTAGTATGGAGTTCGGCCAAACTGCTCACTTGATCTTCTTCTCCAGCTTCTTGAGCTTCTTCTTGGCTGCCTTGCTCCCCGCTTCTGCCTGCTTGGATAGCTCCTCCGCTTTGGCCTTCTTTATCTTGTTCAGCTTCTCTAATTGTTTCTTGCTCACCGGCATACTGTCACCTCGATATCATAGCCGATCTTCCTTAGCCTTTTCCTTCTTAAAAGGATGCCCGTATGGATGCCGGCAGAATAGTGTCAGAGGTATGAAATCCGAAACCAGAGAAGCCAGATTTAATGGCCTCACCGCATCATGGGTCTGTCACCAATGTTCTATTGGAAATGAAGGGGTTAAAAAATTTATAGGCCCAATTAATTTCTCATGCCCGGACATCTTCGTGTGTCCAAGGCGAAAGCCGATAGAGTTTTCTCCAGGATCCAAATTAGGCTCGCAGTATATATTGATATAATTTAATATTTAAAATAGAAAATCTGTCCTGGCCAATAACAGCCGCAGAGGGGATCGATTCTCCTGAAAGCCAGCATTCTCCTGACACTATCTATGGATTCTAATGGCAATTTTCAATGGATATATATCTGCCCTGGCCATTGGCAGCGAAGAGCGGATATCAGGAAGATTTTGCCCTTAATTAAATTATATCGTTAATCAAGGATTTTATAGCCTGTAATAGGAAATATAATCATAAATGAAGCCCGTAAAAGTTATATCTTGATTTAAAGAATGGTATTCTATGTCTTTATGGCTTTAATCAAATTAAAACAATTCTAAAGCCATAAAGATAATCTAATAGAAGTTAGAATATCACTGAAATCCTTTAGAATATAAGGCGATTAGAAATGTCACAAGAGAAATCGGATAAATCTGTTTCAACACCGGATAGCAGTCTGTACCATCCCCCCAGGGACCTAGCGGAGAGATCCAATGTCATGCAGTGGATGAAGAAGAAGGGCTTCAAGACCGAGGCGGAGATGCGTGCCTGGACCGCCCAGAACTATGTGGCCTTCTGGGATGAGATGGCCAAAAGCTATGCCGACTGGTTCGAGCCCTACAAGCAGACAATGCAGTGGAAGGCTCCCTTCGCCAAGTGGTTCGCAGCAGGCAAGATCAATGCCGCCTACAATGCCGTGGAGCGGCATGCCAAGTCCTGGAGGCGCAACAAGCTGGCCTACATCTTCGTGGGCGAGCCGGTGGGGGATGTGCAAAAGATCACCTACTTCGAGCTGGACTGCGCCGTGAACAGATTTGCCAATGCCCTGAAGAGCATGGGCATCAAGAAGGGCGACCGGGTGGCAATCTACCTGCCCATGATCCCCGAGCTTCCCATAGCTATGCTGGCCTGCGCCAAGATCGGGGCAGTGCATGTGGTGGTCTTCTCCGGATTTTCCGCCGGCGCTGTACGCGATAGACTGGAAGACAGCGAGCCGAGACTCCTCGTGACCTGCGACGGCTCCTACCGCCGGGGCAAGCCCATAGCCACCAAGCCCCAAGCCGATGAGGCCATAGAGGGCCTGGCATCTATCGAGAAGGTCGTGGTGGTAAAGAGGAACGGCCAGGAGACGGCTATGAAAGAGGGGCGCGATGTCTGGTGGGATGACTTTCTCGCCGGCCAGTCCGGCAGATGCGAGGCTTTACCCATGGACTCCGCCGACCCTCTATTCATCCTCTACACCGCAGGAGCAGCAGGAAAGCCGCGCGGCATAGTCCATACCCACGCCGGCATATCCGTGGGGCCTGCCTTCACCACCTCCTGGGTCTTTGACCTGAAGGACACCGATGTCTACTGGTCCACTGCGGACATAGGATGGATCACCGGCCACTCCTACATCGCCTACGGCCCTCTCTCTCTGGGAGCGACCAGCATCATGTACGAGGGATCGCCGGACTATCCCGACTTCGGCCGATGGTTCCAGATCATAGAGGATTACGGGGTCTCGGTGATCTACACCGCACCCACCGCAATCAGGATGTTCATGAAAGAGGGCCCCTCCTGGCCCCAGAAGTACGACCTCTCCACCGTCCGGCTCATGGGATCCGTGGGCGAGGCCATGAACCCCGATGCATTCCTCTGGTGGAGGCAGCATGTGGGCGGCGGATTTGCCCCCATCATGGATACCTGGTTCCAGAGCGAGACCGGCTCCCAGGTCATAGCCCCCCTGCCCATAACTCCTCTCAAGCCCGGCTCACCCAGCTTCCCCCTGCCGGGATACAATGTGCAGGTGGTGGACGATGAGGGCAATGCCGTCCAGCCAGGCGGCACGGGCAATATCATCATGACCGAGCCCTGGCCTTCCATGCTCCGGGAGGTCTACAAGGACCCGACAAGGTACAATGAGACCTACTGGTCCGCCTTTCCCGGCAGATACTTCTCCGGAGACAAGGCCCGCCTCGATGAGGACGGCTACATCTGGGCCCTGGGAAGAGGCGACGATGTCCTGAAGGTGGCAGGCCACAGGATCTCCAATGCCGAGGTGGAGGCATCGGCAGAGAAGCATCCTTCTGTGGCCAGAGCAGCCGTGGTGGGCAAGCCAGACAGGGTCAAAGGCGAGAGCATCGTCTTATTTGCAGTATTGAAGCCGGGAGTGGCGGAAGGCGCCGATCTGCAGAAGGACATCAAGAACTTCGTGAGGAAGACCTTGGGTCCCATAGCCATCCCCTCCGATGTCATCTTTGTGCCCGAGATTCCAGCAGACAAGTCCGGAAAGCCGCTCCGGCCCATGATCAAAGCCAGAGCGCTGGGAGAGACCCTGGGCGACACATCGGCTCTGGCCAATCCCAAAGCACTGGATGCGATTCCGATCATTGCGAAATGATCCGGACTCCTATTTTTTTTATTCATAGCCTGGGCCGGCAATTGAATCCTGTAATTCACAGATTTTTCTTGTTTGGTGCGCCAGCTTTTGTGCTCATAGTATCCTCTATCTCTTTATCTCTTCCAGAAGCTGGCAGGCCTTGCATATCTCCTCCACGCACGGCTCGCCGCATTGCCGACAGGCGGCCAGATCCATCTGAGACCAATCTCCATTCATTCTTTCAGTCAGTCTCTCAAATCCCCTCACCGTGGAATGCTTGGTTCCCGGAAACTGGCTCTCCAGGGCGTTCATCATATCCCGCACCTCGGCCCGCAGGGATAAGCTGGCATAGGGGCACTCCCGCGACTGAAAGAATATTCCATTGACCATGCAGTAAAGGGCGATCTCCTTTTCTGGCATCATCCTTAAGGGCTTGATGCGGGGCACCAGCCCCTTCTGGACCCGCCGGGGGCGCAGGCGCATCAGCCTCTCCAGGTCCCCCTTGAGATAGTTCATCATCACCGTCTGGGCCTCGTCATCCAGATTGTGCCCCGTGGCGATTTTATCCGCGCCCAGGGCTCTGGCGGCCCGGTTTAGGGCATGCTTGCGAAATACGCCGCAGTAGGTGCAGGGGGCGACATGTCTGCCCACAACCATCCGGTCCAGGCTGGAGCCGTACTCCTCCTGGAAGGAGACCATATGCTGCTCTACACCCAGCTGCCGGGCGATGGCCTTTGCCGCCTGGATGGTGTCGTCCCGGTAGCCGGCTATGCCCTCGTCCACGGTGATCGCCACCAGCTCCACCTCCCGCCCGGAGAGGAGGCGGTAGAGGCAAAAGAGAAGTGCGGTGCTGTCCTTGC
>JADHEF010000725.1_pt1 | contig 28837 bp, 30 predicted proteins | sample 8952391 | NCBI WGS metagenome assembly JADHEF01 (sample SAMN16124439, study PRJNA663245) | bioreactor sludge metagenome | isolation source: sludge (nitrite) | place: India:Bengaluru | collected 2019-02-28 | reverse complement strand
GCTTGCAAGCTTCAGGTAAATCCGAACTCAAAAATTTTACTAAACTGGAAATTGTTAATCAGCCGATTTTCTTTTTTGGCGATGCCTTTTTTTCAGGTTTTTATCTGAATGAAATTTTGCTGCGCTTATGCCCACTTGAAGTGGAAATGCCGCAAACCTTTGCTAAATATGCAGAGACCTTAACCGCATTGCAGCAATTATCCGCACAATCCAACCCGAATTTATATTTAAAACAGATCTTGCGCCAGTTTGAGCATGTTTTGCTGGAAGAGCTCGGTTATGGTCTGGATTTTTCGGTAGATGCCAATCAGGCGCAGATTGATCCACTACAGCACTATTATTTTCAGCTCAATGCCGGCTTTATGCCATCGGCTAAGGCCTTGCGCTCCACTATCTCCGGTCAACAGATTTTAAGCATGTTGATGTATGAAAATGGTGGGGATTTTAATCCGGAACAGTTACAATTACTGACGAAACTGTATCGACAGGTGATCACGGCTTTGCTCGGTGATCGACCATTAAAGAGTCGACAACTCTGGATTCAAAACTCTCAATCTCAATCGTAGTTAGGAAAAGATTATGGCTGCATTACTTGGTGTCAATATTGACCATGTCGCAACTTTAAGACAAGCACGTGGTACGACGTACCCAGACCCAGTCAATGCTGCATTGATCTGCGAACAGGCAGGGGCAGAAGGCATTACCTTGCACTTGCGTGAAGACCGTCGTCACATTCAGGATGACGATGTGCGTCGTATGCGTCCTGCGTTAAAAACCCGTATGAACCTTGAGTTGGCGGTAACAGATGAAATGATCGCCTTTGCCAAGGAAATCAAGCCACAGCATGTTTGTTTTGTTCCTGAAAAACGTCAGGAAGTGACCACTGAAGGTGGTCTGGATGTCGTGGGTAATTTTGATGCTGTAAAAGCCGCGACTCAAGAGCTGGAAGCCATTGGTTGTGATGTATCTTTATTTATTGATGCCGATTTTGCACAAATTGATGCAGCAGTTGCTTGTGGTGCACCGACGATTGAGATTCACACAGGCGCCTATGCCGATGCAGAAACTCCAGAAGCGCAACAAGCGGAACTGGAACGCATTGTGAAAGGTGCTGAATATGCTGCATCTAAAGGTTTGGTAGTGAATGCAGGTCATGGTTTAAATCTGGATAACGTGACGCCGATTGCTGCGATTCCACAGATTCATGAGCTCAATATCGGTCATTCTTTAATTGCGGATGCGGTATTTGTTGGTCTGGCACAAGCGGTTCAGCAAATGAAAGCCGTGATTAAGTCAGCGCGTTAAGATTAGAGTGGTTATGTCGAATATTAATTATGATGAACTGATGCAGCCGGTGATTGCTTTCCTCGGTTGTGAAACACCGCAAGCATGGCTGGATATGGCGGTCGAAAATCTTGAAATCTTGATGCAAGATCATGCCAACTGTGAAAAAAAAGCAGCCAGCACGGCCATGAACCTGATGTTTCGCTATAGCTATTTTGTTGATCTACAGGTGAAGCTTGCACAGCTGGTGCGTGAAGAAATGCTGCATTATGAGCAAGTGCTTGAATTGATGAACAAGCGCGGTCAGGCTTGGCAAAACTTGAGTGCAGGGCGTTATGCCGGTGGTTTGCGTAAGGAAATCCGGACTTTTGAACCTGAAGCCTTGATTGATGTCTTGGTGATTGGTGCCTTTGTGGAAGCGCGTTCCTGTGAGCGTTTTTACGCGCTTGCTTCGCGTGTTGATGATGAATTGGCACGTTACTACCGCTACCTGCTCAAGTCCGAATCTCGCCATTTTGAAGACTATTTGGCTTTGGCGATGGATGTTGCTACCACAGCGAAACTGAAAAATCCGAAAGAGGATATTCAGGAGCGAATCCAGCATATTCGTGAAGTTGAAAAACAGCTGATTCTCGCGCCTGATGAAACTTTCCGTTTTCATAGCGGTGTTCCGGCTCAAGCGGCTTAATCTCGGTGACAGTTTAAAAATCCTCCATGCATGGGGGATTTTTTATATCTCAAAATTTTGAAAAGAGGGGTATTTATATATCGAATTTTATGAGGGATTGAAAATAATTATTCATTTTAAATAGTTGAAAATAACAAGCCGTCAAATTTTAAGATAATAAAAAAGCCCACTTCATGATGAGTGGGCTTTCTTGAATTTGGCTCTCCAACCTGGGCTCGAACCAGGGACCTGCGGATTAACAGTCCGTCGCTCTACCGACTGAGCTATTGGAGAATCTGAAAGCGATTATAGAGAGATTTTGACGGGGGTCAAGCAAAAATTATCATATTTATTATAAATACAGCCTGTCTGTTTTTAATTTGGGCAATTGCATAAATTTTACGAAAAATACTTGTCAGAATAACTTTCACTTGCTAGATTAAAACCATAAAGTCGTTTGACCAAATGGTCAAACAGTGTGGATTTAAACCTACTTGCCAGCACAAAAATGGCTAAATCGGAGACAGCGAATGAATACGCTCAGCATCCCTCAAATTTTCTCTCAACTGGCTTATTATCAAGAAAACTATCTTCAGATTATTGCCGATCCTGCACAGTATTATATCCCGGTTAAAGACGCTCATATCACGCTATGGCCTTTGGCGCAAAAATCACTTTATTTAGGTGATTTGCTGCAATTATGGTTTGCAGAAAAATGGTTGGTAGAAACTGAAAGTCAATTTAACTTTGAAGTTTTCCTGAATGCAGACTATCTGAAAGAGCAAGGCAAAGACCTTTATATCTATGCCATTTCTGGCAATCTTTTGACAGGTACTAATCAGTCTAAAGCGTGGCAAGCCTCAACAACACAAACACAAGATGTGGAATTAGCCAATGTTTCCAAGCATTATTTTGAGTTTCAAGGCTTAACTCGACCACGCTTGTCATTTGTTAAAGCAGGGCAGGCGAAAAGTAATATTATTTAAATGAAGTGTCTGATGAATTGTACAGGCTACCAATATTCATTCAGTCCGAATAATCATACAGGTCGCAGTGGCATGAGCATACAGGCGACCTTCTTCATCCAGAATCTGACCTTCAGAAATACCTAAATTTCTACTGAGATTAATTGATTTTCCTACGGCTTTCAGTGGCTGATTCTGAGGTATGGGGCGGCACATCTTTACATTCAGATCAATGGTGCCATAACCGACACCTGCTTCAAGTAAAGTATGAATCGCGCAGCCTGTCACGGTATCCAAAACGGTTGCAGCAAAACCACCATGGACGCCGCCAAGCGGATTTAAATGTCGATGATCAGCTTTTACCTTAAATTCTACATGTCCGCTTTTAATCACTGCTGGTTGCATCGACATGGTTTCGCTAATACTTGGGGCCGGGATTTTTTCATCACGCATCGCTTCCAGTAATGCTAAACCGCTCATTTCTTTTGGGTTCATTGTAATTCTCCTGTCATTATTCTTGAGTTGTTGAGATTTAATTCAAAATTGTGACATCGATAATAGCAATCTGGTATAGAAATGGCGGATTATTTTGTAAGAAGTACAGTGCTTGCACCTGAGTGAAGTCATCTTTATAAAAAATAAGAAATAGAATGATTTATGGCACGATACTGGTATACATTTTTAATGAAATATCTCAGATTTAAATAATCTGTCAAAAAACGAGTCTTATAAAAGAATTAAAAAATCGAGTGATAGGGTAATGAAACAGTTTCTGCATCTTTGGGTGCCTATTTTTCTCAGTAATGCCATTATTATGCTCAGTAGTTTGTTCGACGTGATTTTTCTATCACATTTTTCACCTCAGCATGTGGCTGCATTGGCAGTCTGTTTATTCTTTGTGCTTTGTAACGGGTATTGGGGTGTTACAGGGCATGATGCAAGAGCTGGCAGAAGCCAATGGACGTCAGGATTATGCGGACATCCAACGTATCGTGAAGCAAAGTATTTTGATTGTACTGGTGATTTCTGCTGTTGCGATGTACTTGTTTAATTATGCGACTCCTGTACTTCATTTTTTAAAGGCAGATGCGGCCTTACAGACATTGATTGTGCCATGTCTGTGGCTGTTGGCTTGGACGATTCCAGCGTATTTATTGTTGCGCATTTTATATATTTTAACCCAAGCCTGTGGGCAGGCTAAGCGCGTGTTCTACGCCAATATGATCTATTTACTGCTCAAAGTGGCTTTGGCTTATGTCTTGATTTATGGCATTGAAGGTTATGTTACAAGCTATGGGGTTGAAGGTGCATTCATGGCACATTTGATTGTGCAGTGGGTACTGTTGTTTGTTTACTATTTTTTCTTCCTTGAGCGGAAGTTAAAGATCCAGTGGTCTGGTGTTTTCTTTCACTGGCAGACTTTGTGGAAAATTTTAAAAATTGGATTGCCCAATGCGGTGGTGACTTTTGTGGATGTATTTGCCATCAGCGCGATTGCTTTGCTGATCTTGCCTTTGGGTGACATTGTAGTGAATGCACATTAGGTGATGCTTGGTTTATTGGGCCTGATGTTTATGTTGCCGATGTCGATGGCATCCGCCTTCGGTATTTTGGTGTCGACTAAAATCGGTGCGGAGCAGATTGATGCTGCATGGCAACTCAGTAAGCGGGCACTGATGGCTGTGATGCTAATAGCTATCGTTGTCGTGTTGACTATTTGGGGCTTAGATAGTTGGATTGTAGGGTTATTTAGCAATGATGCGCAGGTGATTACATTAGCCTTGGCATCGATCTTGTTAATGTGTTGGATGCATATCTTTGATGAGCTACTGGTGATTAGTTTGGCAATGCTACGTTGCTGGCGAGAATTGTCAGACCGATGTTTATTTTTATCAGTACGGTGCTGGTCGTGGGCTTAGGTGGTGATTGGTATGTGGCGTATCATCCAATGACACTGTTCAATTGGCAAAGCAATGCATTGGGGATTCATGGTTTTTGGTGGATGTTGAGTATTGCGTACACGATTGCAGCAAGTCTATGTTTTGTTTGTTTACTCATTAAATACTTGAGCTATAAGCGAATACGGCTCACTGTTTAATACATGTTGAAGAACATAAAAAAACCCGCGAAATTCGCGGGTTTTTTTATTTAGCAAGCTAGATTATTTTGCAGCTTTTTCAGCTTCGAGTGAAGCAATCGCAGCATCAACGCCTTCGATAGAATCAGCAGCTTTCTTGATACGAGCAAGGGCATCTACCAGTACTTCGTCAGCAGTAGCGTAAGAGATACGCATAAAACCGCCAAGACCGAATGCATCACCAGGTACTACTGCAACGCCAGTTTCTTCCAGTAACCATGCAGAGAATTCTGTGCAAGATTTAAGACCTTTTGCACGAATCAACGGTTTGATGTTGGCATATGCATAGAATGCGCCATCAGCAGGCAAGCAAGAAATACCGTGAATATCATTCAAGCCTTTCACAACTAGGTCATGACGACGTTTGAATGCTTCAATCATTGGTTCAAGAACGTCTTGAGGACCATTCAATGCAGCTTCAGCAGCAACTTGCGAAATAGAAGTTGGGTTAGAAGTTGATTGAGACTGGATCTTTTTCATTGCACCAATCAGTTTAGCAGGGCCCGCTGCGTAGCCGATACGCCAGCCAGTCATTGCGTAAGCTTTAGACACACCGTTTAACACAATCGTGCGGTCATAAAGGTCTGGTGCAACTGTTGCGATGTTGTAGAACTCGTCATCCCAACGGATTGGTTCGTACATGTCATCAGATGCGATATACACTTCTGGGTATTTACGAAGTACGTCAGCCAGCGCTTCAAGCTCAGCTTTGGTATAGATCATACCTGTAGGGTTAGAAGGGCTGTTTAATACCACTAGACGAGTTTTGTCCGTGATTGCAGCTTCTAATTGCTCAGGAGTGATTTTGAAACGTTGTTCTTCACCACATTTCACAATAACAGGAACACCTTCAGCGATGATCACCATGTCTGGGTAGCTTACCCAGAAAGGTGCTGGGATGATGACTTCATCACCTTTGTTTAACAAAGCTAAAGCTAAGTTAAAGAATGATTGCTTACCACCACAAGAAACCAGAATCTGGTTTGCTGCATAGTCTAGGTTATTGTCGCGTTTGAATTTAGCAATAATGGCTTTTTTAAGACCTGGCGTACCGTCAACAGCGGTGTATTTGGTGAAACCGTTGTTAATCGCTGCAATTGCTGCATCTTTGATGTGTTGAGGGGTATCAAAATCTGGTTCACCTGCGCCCAAACCAATCACGTTATGACCTGCAGCTTTTAATTCAGCAGCTTTGTTGGTCACAGCAAGCGTAGGGGACGGTTTGATGGCATTCACACGATCAGAGAGACGTACGTCCACGGCAGTATTCCTTCTTATAGGGATTAAAAAATAAAAAGCACATTATCTTAGCCTAAAATGGTGCAGATAGGGCAAAAGAATTTGGAAAACTTTAAGGAAAAAAGGTGTATTGGCCGAACTTTATCTTGAATTTCGATATGCTCGGAGCAGGAGAGAAGAGACTTGTTACATCTCGGTCATGCATATGAATGCATGAAATATAAAATAAAAATGGCCACTTTAAAGTGACCATTTTGTGTTGTTGATATTGTGGTTACGCACTAAAGCGTGACAAATCTTCGTCCGGGCGTGCGGTTAAAATTTCCGCGCCGGTTTTAGTCACTAGAATTGTATGTTCATATTGTGCTGACAATGAGTGATCTTTGGTGACCACTGTCCATTTATCACCGAGTAATTTGGTTTTCCAGTCACCGCCATTGACCATTGGTTCAATGGTAAAGGTCATACCTTCTTCAAGCACCATGCCAGTATCTGGTTGACCATAATGCAGCACTTGCGGTTCGTCATGGAAAGTTGTACCAATACCGTGACCACAATATTCACGTACCACGCCAAAACGCTCGGATTCAACATACTGCTGAATGGCATGACCAATATCGCCAATGGTTGAACCTGGTTTTACAGTTTCAATACCCCGGTACATGGCTTCTTGCGCTACCTTACATAGACGGTTGGCAAGGATCGTGGTTTCACCACCCACGATGTACATCATGTTGGTGTCACCATGATAGCCATCTTTAATCACGGTCACATCAATGTTCAGGATGTCGCCTTTTTTCAATTTTTTACTGTCTGATGGAATGCCGTGACACACCACATGGTTCACAGAAGTACAAATGGTATGTTGGAAGGCAGGTCGACCCGGTGCAGCGCCATAGCCTAAGCATGCAGGAATCGCCTGTTGTTGATTGACAATATAGTCATGACAAATCGTATCAAGTTCCAGAGTGGTGACACCCGGAACAATATGCGGTTTGATCATATCCAAAACTTCTGCCGCCAGTCGCCCTGCCACACGCATTTTTTCAATTTCGTCAGAGGTTTTGATGAGTCGACGTGGAGCTTGGTAAGTGTTGTTCATGATCTCTAAAAACTTTTGGAAATTTGTGTGTGACTATGGTATAAATAGCCGCCCATTTTATCAAATGCTTTTTCGTGAATAAATTTCACGGGCTTTGTGCGATGGGGCAATAAAATCCGCACATATATCGACACATTTCTCTGGGTGCCCTTAAGGGTGGAGAATGCGGATATATGGAGGCCTAACCCAAACTTTAAGGTAAAGAAAATGGCAGATTACAACGTAAGCATGCGCGACCTTCTTCAAGCAGGCGCTCACTTCGGTCACCAAACTCGTTTCTGGAACCCAAAGATGCGCGAATACATCTTTGGTGCGCGTAACAAAATTCACATCATCAACCTTGAGCACACTGTTCCTGCGTTAAATGATGCTTTGAACTTTGCTAACAACTTGGCTAGCAAAAAGAACAAAGTTTTGTTCGTTGGTACTAAACGTGCAGCTTCTGCCATCATCCGTGAACAAGCTCAACGCGCTGGTCAACCATATGTAGATCACCGTTGGTTAGGTGGTATGTTGACGAACTGGAAAACACTTCGCCAATCTATCAACCGTTTAAAAGATCTTCAAACTCAATCTACTGACGGTACTTTTGCTAAACTTACTAAACGTGAAGCTTTAGAACGTACTCGTGAAATGGAAAAACTTGAACGTGCTTTAGGCGGCGTTAAAAACATGGGTGGTTTACCTGACGCATTATTCGTAATTGACGTTGACCACGAATCAATCGCGATTAAAGAAGCTAAAAACTTGGGTATTCCTGTAATCGGTATCGTTGATACAAACTCTAACCCAGACAACGTAGATTACGTTATTCCGGGTAACGACGATGCGATCCGTGCAGTTACTCTTTATGCTTCTGCTATGGCTGATGCGATTCTTGCTGGTAAAGAATATGCTCAATCACAAGCAAATGCACAAGCTAAAGCAGAAGAAGCTCCAGCTTCTGAGGCTTAATGCGTTTGACGCTAGCTTGTCATTTTTGCGACATGTGATGGTGGCAAAGTAAGCGTTATGTATGCAGGCGGCCCATGAGAACTCCTCTGGGCCGTTTCTGTTCTAAAAAGAATTCATTTTCTACCGAATTTAGGAGATAAACATGACTGCAGTTACAGCAAGCATGGTTAAAGAATTGCGCGATCGTACTGGTCTTGCAATGATGGAATGTAAAAAAGCTTTGACAGAAGCGGGCGGCGACGTTGAACTGGCGATCGACAACCTACGTAAATCTGGTCAAGCTAAAGCTGCTAAAAAAGCAGGTAACATTGCTGCTGACGGCGCAATCACGATTGCTCAAGACGGCAACAAAGCACTTCTTTTAGAAGTTAACTGTCAAACTGACTTCGTTGCAAAAGACGAAAACTTTGCTGGTTTCTCTGCGAAAGTTGCTGCTGCTGCACTTGCTGCAAACGTAACTGATCCTGCTCAAATCGCTGAATTGAAACTAGAAGATGGTACGACTGTTGAAGAAGCGCGTATCGCTCTTGTTCAAAAAATCGGTGAAAACATCCAAGTACGTCGTGCGAAAATTGTTGAAGGCGAAAACCTTGCAGTTTACAAACACGGTCTTAAAATCGGTGTTGTTGTTTCTTACACTGGTGATGAAGCTACAGGTAAAGGCTTGGCAATGCACGTTGCTGCGTTCAATCCAGTTGCTGTAAATGCTGAAGGCGTTTCTGCTGAGCTTATCGCGAAAGAGAAAGAAATTGCTGAAGCGAAAGCACTTGAATCAGGCAAGCCAGCAAACATCGTTGAGAAGATGGTTGTAGGTTCTGTTGAGAAATACTTGAATGAAGTTGTACTTGAGCGTCAAATGTACGTAATCGACAACGACAAGAAAGTTGCAGACGTTCTTAAAGCAACTGGTACTACAGTTGCAAACTTCGTTCGTTTCGAAGTTGGTGAAGGCATTGAGAAAAAAGCAGAAATGAGCTTCGCTGAAGAAGTTGCTGCTGCTCAAGCTGCTGCAAAATAATTCCTTAGGAATTAGAAAAAGCCCTATCTGATTGATGGGGCTTTTTTATGCTGGTCTATTCTTCATCAGCAATTCAAGAGCAGGATTTGGGTCTAGTGATAGAGCTTAGATCATGTATTCATCATTTAATAAAAAAGTTATAAAAAATGCCAAATAAAACCAATCTGGGCATCGGTGCAGTCATTGCATTGTTGATTGCTGCTTATCTGGGCCTGGATCAACAGCAATCCCAACCACTTATTCCATCCGCATCTGATACTACAACTGAAACGCTTCATTCAGAGCCTAACTTAGAACCTTCTCAAGCCACTGATGATCTGGACCGAATTGCACGGGCGTTTCAACAGCGCCAGAGTGATCTACAAGTGCGTTCAAGCGGGCGGGTGATTGCCGTTTTGCCAGATGATCATGAAGGATCGCGCCATCAAAAGTTTATCCTCGAATTACCAAATGGCCAAACTGTACTGGTTGCACATAATATCGATCTGGCATCGCGTATTCAGAGTATTCAAAAACAGGATCAGGTCGAGTTTTATGGAGAATATGAATACAGTGACAAGGGCGGGGTGATTCACTGGACGCATCATGACCCTGCGCGAAAACATGTCGATGGCTGGTTAAAACATCAAGGAAGAACCTATCAATAAGGTTCTTCCAATTGGATAAATCGAATATAGCGTTTAAACGCTCATAATTGCGCTGCTATGGCGTGATTTCCAGTTCGGTAGGATTTTACCTAAATATGCATCCATGCACCAAATTGGGCCAATGAGGAGGAATTGGAGGTCTTTGAAGAATGAAGGCTTTTTACCTTCCACTTTGTGCCCATAAAATTGGCCAATCCAAGCCAAGACAAACAGAGCAATAAAGAAACCGGTACCGACTGGTAGAATCCAGATGAGCCAGGCCATTACTAAAGTTAATACAGCCATCGCTACTGCCAAAACAAGATCCAGGCGTGCATAGAAGATAAAAGCCAAAACCAGTAGCAGGGTAGTCAGCAAAGCGCTGAAATGTGCCAGAATGCCAATAATCGAAAAATAGATGGTTGGTACGCAGACCCAGTGAATCAGCTTGTTGGTTTTATTTTGATGGCTGTCACTATATTCATCAAACCATTTAGATATTGTTTTCATTCTTCGCTCCATTCCATGAATATGTTTTGATTATCTGGAAATATAAAGCAGAATCTGGGTGTGGTCAAAAGTTAATCATGCAAGCGAGCGAATTTTATCAGGCAGGATGAACATGCCAAAATTTTCTTGAAAGAACTTTAAGATAGGGCTGAGCAAGAGCGTTTATATTTTTCTAGAAAATGAGCACAATAAAAAAAGCCACATTGCTGTGGCTTTTGTTAAATGTGTTGCAGGTCAAATCTTAAGAATTTGGGCCAGCGACACGTTCAATACTGACTTTTGCAGTACCGGCACTGGTAATACCTAACTGTTTCGCAGCACCGTAAGATAAATCAACAACACGGTTACCATGGAAAGGACCGCGGTCATTTACTTTAACCACGACGCTCTTGCCGTTATTGCGGTTAGTTACACGAATATAGCAGTTCAATGGCAGGCTACGATGAGCAGCAGTCATTGCGTTCATATCAAAGGTTTCACCGCTTGCAGTTTTACGGCCGTGGAATTGACGACCATACCAAGACGCTGTACCTGTCTGACTGAATTTACGTACAGTATTAGAAGCCACTGTATTCAGTTTTTCAATCACTGAAGGCTCTTCTGCAGGAAGTTCAATTTTCGCTGCAATGGTTTCACGGCGAACTTTATCGCCAGAACGCTCAGTGATTGAAAGGCTGTTCAAATTTGTGAAATTTGAATTGAAGCTTTGAGCTTCTTTATTGAGTACTCGCGTTGCAAGACGCGAATTGTCATTTTCATTGGTGAATGAAGATGACGGAACCATATCTGCCTGTGATTGCGTCAGCGTGACGATCGTGGCAATGGCCATAAAAGACTTCAAAATTGAAGAATGCATCGAATCAACTCCTAACAGCATATCTATTGGTTGTTCATAAATGGCTGAAAAACCATGTAAACATGCCTGATATTTAACTTATGCAACTACATTTAACGAAATGGATAATATTCATGCCGGCAATACCCTGTCTAGTGTTTAATTAAAATAGTTAAAAAAAGAACGCAAAATAAACAATGATTGGTCAAAAAATAATCAATATTGTAACATAATATTAAAAATGCTTAAAATACGCACAAATTAACCCATAAAAATGTTGACTTTCATAATTTGTATTAATTTTTAGTGTTAACGGCTGGTAATTTCGGTACCTAATAACCACAAAGCAGTGGCATACATACGGCTGCGATTATAAGTGGTAATCACTTGAAAATTTGGATAAGTGATGTAGTAAATCGAGCCATAATTTTCTTGTAATTGAATTACATTGACCAGATCCAGATCGTCAATTTTTACGATGGGATTCATTGGGCTAATGCCTTGCGTTTTTAACACACCATAAGGCATAGGTTGAGTCAGATCCTTGGCAATCACAGCATCGGGATTTGAACCGGTATAACGTGCCGGAAAGGCAATCGGCTGATTACGCTGCCAGCCATGCTGTGCCAGATAGTTGGCAATCGAGCCAATCGCATCTACCGCTGAGTTACGCAGGTCAATATGACCATTGCCATCGTAGTCCACGCCGAATTTGGGAATGTTGCTCGGCATAAACTGCGGATAGCCAACAGCGCCAGCATAAGAACCCACCACAGAAGAGGTGGCAACACCATCTCTATATGACCAGGCAATTAAAGCAGCCAGTTCATCCTGAAAATACTGGGCACGACGTTCATAGCCAAACCCTAAGGTTGCTAGGGCATCACGAGTGACAAAAGAACCCTTGTTGCTGCCAAAACCGGTTTCTACACCTAAAATGCCCAGAATGATCGATTGCGGCACACCAAACTGCTGTTCAGCACGGTTAAGCGTTTCTGCATATTGCTGTTTAAAGCGTACGCCGCGCTGAATGGTAGATTCAGCCAGGAAGTTAGTCTTATACGAATACCAAGGCTTACTTTCACCTGGGCGATTCATGATATTGATGATATTAGGCAAATTACGCGTACCGTTCATGGCGGAATCTACTTGTTGGGCGCTCAGCCCATAGCGCTGCATGGCGTTTTGCTTAAAAGCGGCATAAGAGGGGTGATATTGGAAATCGTTGGCCAGACTCAAACTGCTGAGACCGAATGCGGTAAGTGCGATTGAAAGCTGCTTAAACTTTTTATAAAAATCCGATTTCAACATCTTGCTACGATTTCCAGTTTTTTTGATGAGTTGCTGACGATGTCATTTGAATCATGCCATGAAAAAGATTGATAAAATTTTTTCAATCGTGAGACTTAAAGTGCCAGATTAAAGATAACATTCGGATGAATAAGAGACCTAGCCGCTTATACAAAAATAGCGATGGATTGGCTATTTTTACGGCAGTCTGTCTTATAGAGCCGCTTATCTGTAACAAGCTATTTCACTGATCATAAAAAAGCCTGACTGAAGTCAGGCTAATTCCTCAAGATTTACAGAGAATCTTGAAATCATGCTATCTAAAACTATTCTGTATAGAACAAAGTGTCGTGATATTCGGCCATGGCGCGCAGCTCATCTTTATTCAAATTCAGAATAATTTTATCTGCTGCCATATTGATAGCCTTGATCACTGCAGATGCGCCAATATCTGCTGCCTTACGTTTGATCATGCCAAGATCCAGGGTTTTATTAAAGTCGACCATAAAATGTCGTACTGTCGCTTCACCAAATTGCTTGTACAAGTTACTGAACGCTTGTTTATCGATACTCTGACCGGCTTTAAGTTCCGCATAATGATGCTTTAAATTCGTCACCAGACTGGCATCCAGTGACTCACCAATGCGGAAATGTCCTTCAGGATCTTTAAACAGACTGCGCTCAGAGAATGCAATCGACTCTCTGACCACATCATTCGGCGCTTTACTCAAAAGCTGCTTCAGCAAAACCGCAACAGTCGACTTAATATAGCCAGCCAGTTTTTCCGCAGTATCGCGTTTATCACTGGCAGGGAAGCGACGCACTAGCTCGGTGAGAATCGCATCAATAATTTCATCATTAATCATCAATGCGGTTTTATCACGCAATGGGTAAAGCGGCTCACTTGAATTTTTGTTTTTTTGTGCAGTCTGAATTGTATTTAAAAGCTCTGCAGAAGGAATAAACCCAAAAAATGGCATTGTTCAACCTCAATGTTTTTTATTGTCGCGCTAAACGAATAGGGCGAGGCATCCATGTTAAATCCGATACACGGCAAGGGTTGATATCCAATCCACCACGGCGTGTATAGGTTGCGTAGACCATCAGCTTTTCCGGTTTCAGTTGCTGCCAGATATCGGCGAACATCTGCTCCACACATTGTTCGTGGAACCCATTGTGCTGACGGTAGGAAATAATATAAGCTAAAATACTCTTATAACAAGGTTTTTTACCTTGATAACGTATAAAAACTGTTCCCCAGTCCGGCTGGCCAGTGACTGGGCAGTTACTTCTGAGTAAATGTGAATACAGCTGGATTTCACCTTCTGCTGCATCATCCGAATCCAAAGCCAATAAACTGGCATCTGGATGATTTTCTAGGCGCTCAGGTGTCAGCTCGTCAATGCAGATGCCTTCCGGCTTGCTGATCTCTAATTCATCGACCTGAAACAATTGCAGTTTAACTTCAGCTTCAGCCGCAGCAGATAAATCTTTTTGGACCGTCGTGATAAAGGCATCTTGAGATTCAAACTTGGCAAAATTCAGGCTATTGAAATACAGTTTTAAGGATTTGGATTCAATCAGATTCGGCGAAGACGCTGGCAAGCTAATGCGGCCAATAGCCACTTGCGGCACACCGGTTGAATTTAACCAGGAAATTTCAAATACATGCCACCAGTCTGCACCTTGCTGAATCGCTTCGACATGTGCGTATTGTTCACGGGCAGGCGCGCGCGAAATCGGAAACAGAACATCAGGCTGATATTCTGTCGGGTAATTGGTGTCTTTACCAAGGAGAGATTGTTCTACACTCATTATTCACGCATTCCTGAACCACGGGAGAGTAAATGATAGGCCACTGCATACAGCACGGCGCAACACAAGGTAATCACTGTCAGTGAAATGGCAACATTGACATCGCTATGTCCTAAAATGCCATAGCGGAACGCATTGACCATATACACGACAGGATTAATTAAAGATAAATTTTGCCAGAATGGGCTTAAGCTCGAAATAGCATAAAACACACCACCTAAATAGGTCAGTGGTGTTAAAACAAAAGTCGGGATGATCGAGATATCATCGAAAGATTTGGCATAGACGGCATTGATAAAACCACCCAAGGAAAACAGCAGGGAAGTAATCAAGACTGTATATATAGTCACAAACCAGTTGGTGATGTATAAATCGGCAAAAAATAAGCTCACGGCACTGACAATGATTGCCACCAGTATCCCACGAATCACACCGCCCAATACATGCCCCCATAAAATGGCATGCATCGGTACCGGACTCATGATCAGTTCTTCAATGCTTTTCTGGAATTTTGAGCTGAAGAAACTAGACGAGACGTTGGCATAGCTGTTGGTGATCACGGCCATCATAATCAGACCGGGCACAATGAACTCCATATAACTATAGCCGCCCATTTCTCCAATGCGTGAACCGACCAGATTACCGAAGATCACAAAGTACAGGCTCATGGTAATGGCAGGTGGCAACAGGGTTTGTGGCCAGATGCGCATAAAGCGACGGACTTCTTTATAGATAATGGTATATAAAGCTACGCTGAGTTGATTAATGTTCATTGCGCAGCTCCATCCAGATTTTTCTCGACCATTTTCACAAAAAGTTCTTCCAGACGATTGGATTTATTGCGCATACTGCGTACCTGAATATTCTGTGATTCCAGTAACTGGAACAGATCATTCATGGTATGTGCCTTGTCCATGGTAATTTCTAAGGTCATCGGATCGATCAGGTTAAATCGCACGCCGATGATATCCAGATGCAAAGGTTCAATCGGTTCGGCCAGATCAAAAATAAACGATTCTTCATTGAGCTGACTTAGGAAGCTTTTCATGGTGGTGTCTTCTTTAATCACACCGCGATCGATAATCGCAATGCGGCGACACAGCATTTCCGCTTCTTCTAGATAATGCGTGGTCAGAATGATAGAGGTGCCTTTTTCATTCATCTCGTTTAAAAATTCCCACATCGAACGACGCAACTCGATATCAACACCAGCCGTCGGTTCATCCAGAATCAGCAGTTTCGGTTCGTGCATCATGGCACGCGCGATCATCAGGCGACGTTTCATCCCGCCCGATAACATGCGGGCCTGAGTGGCACGCTTTTCCCATAAACCCAGTTTGGTCAGATAAAGCTCCGCCCGTTCCTGTGCAATTTTTTTAGGAATGCCGTAATAGCCTGCCTGAGTCACCAAAATATCAAAGGTTTTTTCAAACTGGGCAAAGTTGAATTCCTGAGGTACTACACCTAGGCACTGTTTGGCCTGGGAAGGGTGGGTATCCAGATTATGACCAAAAATTTCGACTGTACCGGAGGTTTTTTTTGTTAATGAGCTGATAATACCGATGGTAGTAGATTTTCCTGCGCCATTAGGCCCCAATAGCGCATAAAATTCACCTTCTGGTACATTTAAGTTAATCCCTTTCAATGCCTGAAAGCCATTGCGATAGGTCTTTGACACATCCCTTAAGATCAGTGCATCAGTCATGAATATCTCAAATGGTGAAAAGTTGAGATATTGTGAGTGATCTCGCAAAATAAGCCAAGTGATTCACATGCAATTCTGTGTTGCTGTTTTGGAACATTGTATAAAGCTTAAGCATAAAAATGATGAAGTTAGAGATAGTTGCTTTACCTTATGCTTTTTTTTGTTATGATGTGCGCGATCCAAAAAAGATGCGCTCATAGCTCAACTGGATAGAGTACAGGTCTCCGAAGCCTGTGGCGTGGGTTCGAGTCCCGCTGAGCGCACCATTTATTTAAACTATAAAACTGAAAAATAAATCAAATTAGTATCGCACACAGTTGCGGCCATCATCTTTCGCCCGATAAAGATTGTTATCGGCAATTTTCAAAACGTCTAGAATATTTTTAGAACTGTCTGGCCAAGAAGCAATACCAATCGAAATGCTGATGAAACCTATGTTGTGAATTTCTTTACATGCAATCTCTTTTCTGAACCTTTCTGCACTTTCATAAACTTCAGTAAGATTGCTGTTCGGTATAATAATGATAAATTCTTCACCGCCATAACGGCAGCAAATATCATCTTTACGAAATTTTTGCTGCATCGTCTTGGCAATATGCTTTAAGACAACATCACCTTGATCATGACCATAATTGTCATTCACGTTTTTAAAGTGATCCACATCCATCAGAAGTACTGAAAACTGGATGTTCATTTTCATGTTTTGAGTCATGACGTAATTTAAACCACGACGATTCATCAAGCCGGTTAAAGGATCCGTATTAATATGATGATCCATCTTGCTCATTTGTTGTGAAAATTTGCGAACACTGAGCAGTAGGGCTAACTTGAATTTTGTGACCTCATAGTACCAAGGCTGGATATTCTTAATTTTTGAACCGATTTCTGCCTGATTTAGCAGACTCGCCATATCTGCCAGTTGATTCAACGGGGCCGAGATAGAGTCAGACAGTCGCCATACAATATAAAAAACAAGCAGATAAAATAAAAAGAATCCTGCGGCTAATTTATAAAGGATAGAATTTGCCTGTTTAAGTAAATCATGGGTGGGTTGTTGGGAAACCACGATCCAGTTTGAAGTCGGAATATGAGAAAAACCCGCCAGATTATCAGTGCCCTGGCTATTGATTAAACGAATTTGACCATTTTTATGCGCATGCATATATTCCAGACCAGTATTATTGCTGGCCAATTGACCGATTCTTTCACGATCGGGATGGAAAATAATTTTATTTTCATTGTTAATCACATACATATAACTATTCTTATAATTTTTATAAGTGGTTAGAAGCTGATTAATTACATTTTTTTCTTTTAAATAAATCGCTGAACCGATGAAGCCCTGATAGTGATTTGACTTGTCAAAAATAGGTTGAGAAATAAACACAATCATATTTTTTTGCACAGAAAAATAGGGCGAAGATATATAAGTCGATTTTTTATGAAGAGAGTCAATAATCCCTTGAGTATGTTGTATTTTGCTTTTATCAATATGCAGAATATTAGGGGAAAAGTTTATCAGTCTGCCTTGGGTGTCACTGATCACAACACTGTTATAGTGTTCAGACTGATATTTTAATTTATTGACCTCGGCTTCTCTTAGCTCATTGTTATTAAAGTCTTGACCTAATATCTTGGCACTATAGTCCAGCTCAAGAAGCATATTTCTAAAATGGTTGTCTGTGCTTAATGCAATTTTATGTGCATGATCAGAGTTTAAGGCAAGAGAATTGTCGATTAACTGATTTTTTACGATCTGATAGCTAATAATGAGAGAAATAATAAAAAGGCTAGACACACTAAAAATAGCCAATAAAAGTATTAACTGCCTTAAATTGAGATCAAGGTGTTTCCTAAAATTATTAGCTGACATAAAAAATTAGATATACCTCGATGTATTTATGAGCATTGTATTGCATTTATATTCAATGTTTAAGGTTGATATAAAATTAAATTTCCATTAAGTGGGAGCTTTTATTTCGATCAAATTTAGAATTTATAGATTGCTTGGCTGTAAATAGGGTGGATTTGAAAAGCTGAGTAAGGTTCTGAATATTTGACTATGCTGCAAATAAAAATATGGTATTTAACGTTCAGAAAATCAATTGAATAATTTTGATTTCCTCATGTAAGTTATTAAATAATCAGACAAAAATATGGTTAATTGACATTGATGGGAGGTTAAATTGTCGCCATTTTTTGAAAAATAATCATTTTAAAATTAGTCGTATCGATTCATGACAGCAGTTTCTTTGAATATTGCGTCCTTTTCCGGAAGTATTTTTTATTTATAAAAAATCATATTCCAACTTAAATTTTAAAGCGCTTATTGAGATTATGAACGAGAGTATTGAGCCGTCTATGCAACGGGAAGTTGTATGCTTAATAAGGTATTTTTCTAGAAATCAATAAATTAGATAAAGACGATATGAATGCAGAAGTCTTCGGATAACAAGCCAGAAATATTCTAATCTGCTTTAAAAAAATGACAATTAAAATCTTGTATAAGTCTTCTTTTAGAAGTGTAAAAGAGTATTGTCGGCTAAAAAAATACTGTTATATTCAACTCATGGTAGGTCGTAAAATCAATAAGACGCTACCGATAAGTTGGACGGATCAATGACAGTTAGTTGAGTTTGATGTTCATCACCAGACAATAAATCTAGCACTAGCCATCCAACACAGAGCTCGCAGAAATGCGAGCTTTTTTAATGTCTGCGCAATTCATTCAGTTTAATATTCTTTTTATTATAATCCCTCCAGATAAAAAAGTTTACATTGCCAAATTCGTTAACATCTTGAAGATTAATCGCTTGGCTAATTATGGTATAAAAAACTGCAAATTGGATAATGAGAGAGGAAGGAAAAATGTCAAAGATGATTGATATCAAGGTGAAAGATCAATTTAGCCAAGTGACTGAAGCGAAAGCTATGCTGCGTTCCTTTGCAGAGCACAACATTCATCATGCAGCTGAGTTGGTCAAAAAAATTGAACATATCGTGGTGGATGGTGAAACGATTCTGCCGAGTATTGAGCTATTATTTGAAAGCCAAAAATCTTCAAATATTTATCGCGTTGTCGAATAATTTAATCAGTGAACTTCAGATAGGTAGAAAAAAATTGAACTTATTTATTCGAAATCACCGATTTAACACATAAAAAACTCACCATTTAGGTGAGTTTTTTATACTTTGGTATTTGCTAGCTTGGATACTAAGGTATGCAGCTATATTCAGAAGCTGATTCAATCTCTAAGAGAAGACAACGTGCTAATGGGTCTTAATTGGCGGAAGAAATATCCCATAGCAATGCAAAAAGCTCGCTGGAGTGAGCAAGTATTTAAATCTGTTTAAGCTGTACATCCACATCATATTTTTCAAATTCTTGCAAAATCTGCGCTAAAGTTTGCTGTGCGGTTGTATGTTCAGGGTTTAAAGAAATTTCCTGACGAGTCGTGCTGTCAAAACATTCAATGGCCTGAATCAGCCAATGATGCTCAATGGGACTTTTTTGAATCAACACACGGCGCGGTTGCAAGCTGTCACTGATCTGGCGGGGAAGCACGTAGGTAATCGCCAGTTGCACAAATTGCAGTTCTTCAACCGGACTTAAAAAGGTGATCACCCAGTTGCCAATTTTACTCAGTTGCATGGGATTATCGAACGCATCGAATTCTAAATAATGTGACATATACATGATCCAATCGGATGTCTATGCTCACTATATGGCGGGATTGTAATTCTTTTTCTATCACGCTTAAGTCGGATATTCCGAGCTTTAAATTTCGCTTGAATATAAATATTTCAAATAATCAATCAGTTATCTTAAACAATCAAAGCTAGCTTATTGTTAAACTTGCTCATTTAAGAGTTTTAAAGACTAAGATCTTATTAGTCTTCAGCTTTATTTTGCTGTAATTGATCTAAAGCAAAATTGATCTGCTTCAGAATGTGATTCAATTCTTGGGGAGCAATACGGCTTTCCTGAAGGGACGTGATCCATTGCATTTGGCACAGTTTTAAACTGCGCGTATCCGGCGCCTGTAAAATCTGATGAATTTGCTGCTTGGCCATCAAGCCACAATATTTTTGTAAGCTTTCCATCATCATATATTTAAGGTCTTCAAAAGACATAGGTTGCAGTTCAGGCAGCTTTTTTGCATGGCTTGAATCCGTTTCAGCAGATGGAATGTCCTGCGCTACTTTAATGGATTCCATCTCAGGATGGAGTTCTTTTGTCGCAGAAGCTGCTGCTATCGATGAGTCCAACGATCGGTGAATCTCGGAGTGTGCCAGGTCAACTTTTGTATCTGTTCTTGCATCAGCCTGCTTTTGACTGATGGCTACCTCGCCCGTTTCAGCTGGAATAATTAAATCCATGGCATAAAGCTGATCTAAGAGTTCGGCAGGAGCAAGCTGTTGTTTTAAGCCATCATTTAATAAGTTGAAATCCTGGCTGCCGATCAGAACCAGTAAGCGGCGTTGGCGTGCGGTCAGTGGGATGGAGCGATCCTGTAGCACCTCGATCCCACGTTGAGTTTTATAAAAATGCATCATAGCTGAATAGATTGTTGCTAAAATTCAGCTAGAGCATAGTCTGTGAAAATTACATTAATATGAAGTATTTATTAAAATACTGAGGTTTGTTTTGATAAAACCTATAATGTCGTGATCGCCGTATTTTCAAGGGCCTTACGTAAATAAGGATCCAGTTCATCCTGACGCAATAGCCATTGCACATAGTCAGTAGGAAGTTCGGCGATGGCAGTACCGCGATGTTTGCCAAAATTAATCGTACGTGGAATTCGGGCATCTTCAGAAGCGTCGAATAATTCCTGCATACTGTTGATTTTTAAATGATGCACAATATGCATCAAAATATTGGCAGTTAAAATAATATCCATATCGGCACGATGTGCTTTACGGATCATTTCACGCGCTCTTTCGCTGCCTTTGGTGATCATATAAATCAGGGCAGAAATATTGTGTGCTTCCGCATCTGGCCAGACCCGACGTGCTAAAGCCAGTGTACAAATCGCCTTGATTTTTGAAGTATCTACGCCACATTTTTCGATGGCACGGACGTCATAATCAATATTATGGCCGATCATGTAGACGGTTTCATCAGGCAGGCGAAAGGTACTGTAATGCGGCTGACCTTCCAGATCCGATTCCAGAATATGATGCACGGCCATGGCAGCAAAAGAAATAGCTTCGTCACATGAGTAGAGCTGATCAAACAGGCGGCTTTTATCCAGACTGATTTTATGCTCTACAATTTCGACAGGCGCATAAGCAATTTCGATGGGTTGGCCATTTAAAGTATGCGTTTCGGTATCAAGAATAATGGCCTGCATGTCGGAAATGTGCCTGAAAAGAGAGGAGAGTAAAATCTAACATTATTATTTTGCAACTGACAATTGAATTGCTTTATTTCTGTATTAATTGCAGGCTTTTTAACGTATGACGACTATTTGATAGTTCTGGGAATAGGAAATTCTCTATTCTTAAGTTGGCTGATTTCATAATAAATCTAAACTGGCGCGAATTTAATAGAAAAAATAACGCATTCTTTTCTTGATATTGTTTAGATAAATTGGGAAATTACATGTAGTTTTATCGTTTGTTAAAGATAAAACCAGAAAAACTCATTAGAGATGATAATAAATAAGATAAGGATAAGATCGATGAAACGTCAAGTATTGACCTGTGCTCTTCTCACATTAAGTGTAGCCTTAACTGCTTGTAACGATGATAGTGATAATGATCGTTTTTACGAGTCCAAACCTGCTGTTCCAGTAAATAATATCGATAATCCAGTCGTGGCAATACCTGTAGCCTATACTCAAACGGATTTCTCCGGGATCGCTGACGAAAGTGTGATCATGACTTATAAGATGTTAGGAATTAATGGTAAGGAAACACAAGCTACTGCATTAGTTTTCACACCCGAGGGAACGCCTCCAGCTACAGGCTGGCCAATTGTGGCATGGGCACATGGAACTACCGGTGTAGCTGATCAGTGTGCGCCGAGTCGAAAAGCGCTGAATGATTATATCAAAGCCATGATTGGCGGGTTTCTCCAAGCTGGCTATATTGTAGTGGCACCTGACTATGAAGGTTTGGGAGAGCCAAGTGGAAAAGAACTTCATCCTTTCTTGAATCTGAAAAGTGAAGCTTATTCTATTACTGATGCAGTTGTGGCTGCACGAAATTATTTAGGTTCACAAGCGTCCAATCAATGGGTTGCAGTAGGGCATTCTCAAGGTGGCCAGGCAGCTTTAGGTGCTGCGCAATATGCAGCACGTGCTTCTAAGATGACCTATAAAGGTACGGTAGCTTTAGCACCGGCTTCAAATTTCAATCTGATTTTGACAGGAGGTGAACAACAGGCGGGACAAGAAACAAATCTGGATAAAAAAATTGGAACTTTAGCATCTTTAGATACCTTTACTGCATTGATTGTTGCCGGTTTGCGTAACCCGAACCCAAATTTGCAATATAGTCAGATTTTTAAAACACCAACCGACGAAATCGCGAAAAATGCAGAAACTGATTGCTATGATGTATTAGGCCAGAAATTTGGTACTGCAATGTATGCTTATGCACAATCAAATAATAACTCAGTAAATAATTATCCTCGTACTCAAACTAACTTTATGAATATTCCAGTCGTAAAGAGCTTCTTGGAAAAAGATTCTCAGCCTTTACTTGTTAAAGTTTCTACGCCAGTGATTATTTATCAGGGTTCAGCAGATAGTACCGTTCCCAAAGCAGCAACAGATGTTTTAGTTGCACTCGCCAATCAGAAACAAACTTCAGTACGTTATATTACGGATGAGTCAAATGCGACTAAATGGGATCATGGTAGCGTCTATGCACTGAATATTCCTAATATTATTTCAGATGTAAAATCTCTAATGCCAATTCAATAACTTATTTTTATCTGAATGGCTCATGTTTTTTTAGACATGAGCCATTTTTATTGCAAACTGAATAAAGTTCATGATCGAAAATTTAAAACTTCATGCTACAATACGCGCCAATCTTAGCACGGCTTAAAAGCCCTAAATCAATAGGACCTCGCTAATGTTTGCCAATATCTCTATCGCTGAATTTGATCCAGAATTAGCTCAAGCAATCTCGAATGAAGATGCTCGTCAAGAAGCTCATATTGAGCTAATCGCTTCTGAAAACTACTGCTCACCAGCAGTTATGGAAGCTCAAGGTTCAAAACTTACTAACAAATATGCGGAAGGCTACCCAGGTAAACGCTACTATGGCGGTTGCGAGTATGTAGACGTTATCGAACAATTGGCGATTGACCGTGCTAAAGAACTCTTTGGTGCTGATTATGCTAACGTTCAGCCACATGCTGGTTCACAAGCAAACTCAGCAGTTTACTTAGCGCTTCTTAACCCGGGCGATACAGTTCTGGGTATGAGCCTTGCTCACGGTGGTCACTTGACTCACGGTGCAAAAGTAAGCTTCTCTGGTAAAACATATAATGCGATTCAGTACGGTTTAAACCCTGAAACTGGCGAGATCGATTACGAAGAAGTTGAGCGTTTGGCGCTTGAGCACAAGCCACGCATGATCGTTGCTGGTTTCTCTGCATACAGCCAAATCGTTGACTGGCAGCGTTTCCGTGACATCGCGGACAAAGTTGGCGCTTACCTATTTGTTGATATGGCTCACGTTGCAGGTCTGGTTGCCGCTGGCGTTTACCCAAGCCCGGTGCAAATCGCTGACGTTACTACGACTACGACTCACAAAACACTTCGTGGTCCACGTTCAGGTCTGATCCTTGCGAAAGCAAACGAAGAAATCGAGAAGAAACTTCAATCGGCTGTATTCCCAGGCAACCAGGGTGGTCCTTTGGTTCACGCGATTGCTGCGAAAGCAATCTGCTTCAAAGAAGCAATGGCACCTGAATACAAAGCTTATCAGCAACAAGTAGTTGTGAATGCGAAAGCAATGGCTGAAGTATTAATCGCTCGTGGTTATGACGTAGTTTCTGGTGGTACTGAAAACCACTTGTTCTTGTTGTCTTTAATCAAACAAGACATCACAGGTAAAGAAGCTGATGCTTGGTTGGGTGCTGCTCACATCACTGTGAACAAAAACTCTGTACCAAACGATCCACGTTCTCCGTTCGTCACTTCAGGTATCCGTATCGGTACACCTGCAGTAACCACTCGTGGTTTCGGCGAAGCTGAAGTACGTGAACTTGCAGGCTGGATCGCTGACATCCTAGATGCTAAAGGCGATGAAGCTGTTATCAACGCGGTGAAAGAAAAAGTTGCAGCGGTATGTGCTAAATTCCCAGTTTATGCATAATTGCTTATAAACGGAAAGGAGCTCCCAACCGGGAGCTTTTTTTATAGCTGTAAAAATAACGATATAAAAGATGTTTGGACTTGATCGGACTTACATAGATCAATTTCCTTGCCGCAAGAGATTGAGTCATCAATAAAATCATATTGAGTTTTTCTCAATCTGGCTTAAAGTCTTTTATCAACTATTTGTATTTTTAAATGCTTTAAAAGAATGGATGCATTCGTTGCACGCTTTGCTTGAAATTATTTACAGGAATTATTTTCAGAACCTGACACTTTAAAAACTAATAGGTTATTGAGCTGAAGATCATAGTAGATGGAGCGCTTGAGTGAATCCCATGTTACTGTAAGGTGGTGCTGATATAAGCGCTGTGAATGACATCATTCTTTTTATTTAAATGTTATATGGATCGGTAGCATTTGAATATGGGTAAATCCTGTATTTAAAAATGCTGCTGGCGGTTGATTGATTAATTTTTGATTTATGCATTAAACAAGGTAATAAGGATGACTAAACCCAACATTATTTTATCTGAGCAAGATTTACATCGTCTGGAAACGATGCTGGAGAATCAGAGCAAGCTGAGTGAAACCATGATCCGCTTAGAGGATGAATTGGCACGTGCCGAAGTGGTCGAGCCGCAAGCGATCGCAAGCAATATCGTGACCATGCATTCCCGTGTGTTGCTGACCATTGCACCTTCTACGGAAGCTGTTGAGGTGACACTGGTTTACCCACACGAATTTAAAGGTGAAAAGGGGCAGGTCAATGTGGTCGCACCAATAGGTGCAGCCATTTTGGGCTTAGCGGAAGGTCAAACCATTGAATGGCCACAACCGGATGGTCATACCATGAAAGTAACCATTGAAAAAGTGCTGTTTCAGCCGGAGAGCGAAGGGGATTATCTTTAAGCCAGCGTTGGATCATCCTTGAAAGCCATAGCAATATGGCTTTTTTTGTATATGGATTTTAAGTAAAACCTGGTGTTGTAAGCATTTAGATCAGATTGAATACATTTTAAAGTTCTAAATGCTTAAAGTTAAACAATTCTCAAGATGCTACGTAGCCATTTATCTCTGTAATTGGATTGTCTTGCCAAAATCATAATTAAAATAAAGATAAAACATGGATTTAGTTAAAGTGATGTAACGAATTTCTGGATAAATATACACAACGCAGTCTGTTTTTTTGCTACATTCGAAGATGTTCTAGACTTCTTTGTTTCACTTTTTTAAAGGATATCGCCTCAACCATGTCGCGCTTTGAAGCTCTACCTGCCTTGACTGACATGATGCTTGATCGTGAGGAAATTCTGGCGATTAAGCGTAATGAGCTTGTGCCTGTACTGGATAATCAATATGGGCTGAATCATTATGCAGATGCTTTGATTCAGGCACAGTCCGTTCTACTGAATGGTGTAGATCCGCACTTGACCCAACAGTTAAGCCAGACCATTGAGCAATTGATTCAGGCTTTGGCAGAATCTAAAAAATATCTGAAAAAACGTAAATTTAATGCCCTACAGAAATGGCTAGGCATCGATCTGGATTATGGCTCAAGTCAGGTGGAATATTATCAACGGCTAGACCGTTTGCTCGATCAGGCCGATCACTTAAGCCGTAAATTACAGATTGAAATTCAGAAATCGCAGTCGCGTTTTCAGCAGCTTTTGGGTTTGCGCGAACAGATGGCCAAGCACATTGTCGCTGCAGATGAGTTTTTATCTGAATATCCACTGTTCGTCAAAAACCAGCATCCACTGGATAGTTTTTCAGAACGCCTCTCCAAGAAAATTAATACCTTACGTACCTTGCAAAGCAGTAATGACATCGCCATTACCCAGATGCAGCTTTCGCAGCAGCTTTCCTTTAGTTTGTTGGATCGCTTTAAGGAAGCACAGCAGGTCTTGATTCCGGCTTGGCAATATCATGTCAAACAAAGCCAGACGAAACACTCGACAAGTGATCTGGAAAAACTTGATAATAGCCGTGAGAGTCTGATTAAAACGTTAAAAAAATCCCTCGAGAAACCCTCGAAAACATAACAATATAAGGTGAACTATGACCAAGTCTGATTTAGTAAATTTACCTGTTGAAAGCTCGAATGAACTGGTCGAACAAAAATTCCAGCAAATGAACCTGAAAGAACTGGGCTTGCACCCTGCTGACTTTCAGGAGGTGCTGGCTGCACGTAAAGAGTTGCAGAACATGAGTCATAACAGCGTGGCTGAATATGGCAAAAATATTGCGACCAAAACTTCGACCTATACTGATGAATTACTGAATCTGGTGCAAAATAGAGATCTGGATGCGACAGGACAGAAGCTGAATCAGGTGGTACAGGTGGCTCAACAGCTGAATACCAGCAGTATTCTCAATAAAAAGAAAAGTTCGGGTTTTTTTGGCAATATCATTAGCAAATTCAAAGGCGCAAAAGATAACTTTGATGCCCATTTCAATACCACCAAAGAGCAGCTCGATGTACTGGTGAAAGAGATTGAAACCTCGCAATCTGGTTTGAAAGCACGTGTTGATACGCTGGATAAAATGTTTGACGGGGTGCAGGATGAATATAAACAGTTAGGTGTACATATCGCCGCTGGTCGTTTACGCGAACAGGAGCTACAGCAGGAGATTGCAGCCTTAACCGCTTTGTCGCAGGATCAGACTACTACACAAAAAATTTATGACCTGAACCATCTTGCCAATAATCTGGAAAAACGTGTCAGTGATTTACAGGTATTGCAGCAATCTGCGATGCAGACCTTGCCAATGATCCGGATTATCCAGTCGAATAACCTAATGCTGGTCGACAAGTTCTATGCCATCAAAAATATTACTTTGCCGGCATGGAAAAACCAGATCAGTCTGGCGATTTCGTTGAATGAACAGAAGAACAGTGTACAGCTGGCCAATACCATTGATGATGCTACCAATGAGCTGCTGCGCCGTAATGCTGACCTGTTACATCAGAACTCGGTCGATACTGCTAAAGCCAACCAGCGCTCGGTGATTGACATCGAAACGCTTGAACATGTGCAAAATACCCTCATTAAAACTGTAAATGATGTGATTCAGATCCAGAAAGAAGGTGTACAAAAACGCACAGAAGCAACCGTGCGTTTGAAAGCTTTGCAAGATAATCTGAATCATTTGGTGATTGAATCAAGTACCAGTGGATCCACGCCCAACTAAATCAGGTAGGGCCAAAATCTGAAAGAAGGAGTAGAGATTGCCGCCCTTAGATGAATACGCCGTTAAGCCTCAGGACATCAAGCAGGGGGTAGTTGCACTCAAGAAACGTCAACGCAATTTGATGCTATTGGGTTTGACTACTTCTACCATATTTATAGCCTCATTGATCAGCCTATTTTTCCAGCAGGAACTGGTCTATGGCTTTTTTGGCCTGAGTACCCAAGTACAGCAATTGCATTTACCGGTCAGTGTGGATGCCACACTGGCCAGCATTGGTGATAGTCCGGATTATTTTTTTAGTTTGCTGAGCTGGTTTGGCTGGCTGATTATTAAAATTTTTGCCTCTTTTATCGGCGCATTTTTTGTGATTGGCTTACTGAAAAAGTTGCGTTTCTTTTATGTACGCTTTCAGTCTTTTGTGCTGAAATTTGTCGCTTGGCTGATTGCTTTTATCGTGATCTGGTCAGGATTGACTTACTGGCAGCATGATCTACGTAATGATCGGGATGATGCTTATCAGCAAGTAGTGTATTACGACAGCAATATCAATGACAGTGAAATCGCCCGTTATCTGGCTGATTCAGAGATTGCAGCACCGGTGAAATCTTATTTACTGGCGCAAACGGCATTGCTGCATAAGCCTCAAGATTTATCTGCCGCAAAACCTTATGTTTTAAATTTGGTTGAAGCAGAAAAACAGGATCCTAAATTTGAACAATATGGTTTCAAGCCTGAACAAATTTGGACCATGCAGCAACAGGTCTATGGTCAAGCCATGACACCAGTCGCCAAGAGTGTAAATATGCAGGTACAACAGGCGGATCAGTTAAGTCAGATCACGAATCTGGTTATTATTGGTGCTGCTATTTTATCGGCACTACTTAGCCTAATCTTGTTTTTCTTGGCCAACTCAATCAAGGGTCGTTCTCTGCGTATCGAACAGCGGATTCATTAATTTCCCAAAATGCTCCTGAATAGGGAGCATTTTTTGATGGAATTTCAATGCTATTTTTAAGATAACCTATTCAACTTGCTCAATACCGCCCAAAAATTAAAATAAGGTAGCATAAAATCTATAATTGGATTAATAATCTAAAATATCGATCAATAAAATAAAAACAAACTGTTTTACCTATTTATTCAATTCATTTAATAT
>JADHEF010000716.1_pt1 | contig 28936 bp, 24 predicted proteins | sample 8952391 | NCBI WGS metagenome assembly JADHEF01 (sample SAMN16124439, study PRJNA663245) | bioreactor sludge metagenome | isolation source: sludge (nitrite) | place: India:Bengaluru | collected 2019-02-28 | reverse complement strand
GCCGGGCGACCGTACCGGAGTCGCCCAGCGGGTCGTGCATCCCGATCAGCGTCTGACCGGACCGGCAGCGCGCCAGATCGGCGACGCCACCGTCGGGGGCGGCGCCCGGGCCGCGGACCTGCACCACGATGTCCGCCGCGGCGTACACCTCGTCGCGCACGGCGAGCCGGGCCCCCTTGGCGGCGTAGTCGGCGTCCGGATAGCCCGACGCCTCGCCGGCGCCCCGCTCGACGACCACCTCGAGGCCGGCCTTGACTAGCGCGTGCGCCGCGGCCGGCACCAGCGCCACGCGGCGCTCGCGTGCCGCGGTTTCCCTGGGAACGCCGACGATCATGTCGCCCTCCTGTCGGGACGGTTCGGAGCCATGGCGGCCATAAAGAGGATCATGATAGTCCTGGTTCAACGCGCCGCCACCCCGACGGCCGTGGCCGGACGCCGCGGCGGGGCTTGGTGCCGCCGCCGCCCCGTGCTAGATTGCGACAGGATAAGTCCTGTAACCTGTCGCGCCCCCAGGAGGACCCGATGCGCCCCTTCGGCTTGACCGCCTCCCGATCCCTCGCCGCCGTCCCGTTCGCGGCGCTCCTGCTGACGTCCACGGCCGCCATCGCCGCCGGCCCCCTGCCCCGGGTGCACCTGCCCGACCCGCGCGAGCGGCACTTCTCGCTGCTGACCATGCTGACCGACGGGGGCGAGAACGCGGAGGCCTACTTCAGCTACGATTCGCGGCAGCTGGTCTTCCAGACCACGCGGCCGCCGCACGCCTGCGACCAGATCATGATCATGCCGGCCGGGGGCGGGAACCCCGAGCTGCTGTCCTCGGGCGAGGGCCGCACCACCTGCGCCTACTTCACCGCCGACGGCCGCTCGATCATCTACGCCACCACCGACCTGGCCGGCCCCGGCTGCCCCACGCCGCCGGACATGAGCCAGGGCTACGTGTGGGGCGTCTTCGGCGACTACGACATCGTGAAGCAGGATCTCGCCGGCGGCGACGCGGTCCGCCTGACCGACACCCCCGGCTACGACGCCGAGGCCACCATCTCCCCCGACGGCACGCGCATCGTCTTCACCTCGGTGCGCGACGGCGACCTGGACATCTACACCATGGACCTCGACGGCGGCGACGTGCGCCGCCTGACCACGACCCCCGGCTACGACGGCGGCGCCTTCTTCTCCCCCGACGGGAAGCGGATCTGCTACCGCTGCCTGCACCCCGAGCCCGGCCCCGCGCTCGACGACTACCGCGCCCTGCTGGCCCAGGACAAGGTGCGCCCCTCGCTCATGGAGATCTGGGTCATGAACGCCGACGGCACCGACCAGCGGCAGGTCACCGAGCTGAAGAGCGCCTCGTTCGGCCCCTTCTTCCACCCCGACGGCAAGCGCATCATCTTCAGCAGCAACTACCCCGAACCGCGCGGCCGCGAGTTCGACCTCTGGCTGGTCGGCGACGACGGCGGCGGCCTGGAGCGGGTCACCTACGCGGAGGGTTTCGACGGCTTCCCGATGTGGGCGCCGGACGGCGGGACGTTCGTCTTCTGCAGCAACCGGCACCAGGGGGCGCCGGGCGAGACGAACGTGTTCGTGACGAAGTGGGTGGATTGAGGCGTCACTAGTCCCAGATCCCCAGCTCGGCTTTGACGTCCTCGGTGGCGTCGGCGCGCGGGTCCCAGGGCGGGCTCCAGACCAGGTCGACCTGGCAGTTGCGCACCCCGGGCACCGTGAGGCCGGCGTCGCGCGTGGCGGCTACGATCTGCGGGCCCAGCGGGCACATGGGGCTGGTCAGGGTCAGCTCGATGGTGACGTCGCCCGTCTCGTCCTCGACCTGCACGCCGCGCAGCAGCCCCAGATCCACGATGGACAGGTTCAGCTCGGGATCCATGACCGGGCGCAGGGCCTCGACGACGGCCTCGGGCGTGGGCAGGGGTGTGCTCATCTCAGGCCTCCGTGGTGGTCTCGGCCGCGACGCGGCCTTCGTGGCGGGCGACGACGGCTTCGGTCAGGGTGATCCAGGGCAGCACGGCGCATTTGACGCGCATCGGGAACTGCCGCACGCCCAGCAGGGCGTCGAGGTCCCCCGGCGCGAGATCGTCGGGCAGCTCGCCCTCGGGGTCGTGCAGCACCGCGCGGAACGCGTCCGCCAGGCGGCGGGCCTCGTCCAGGGTGCGGCCGACGACCAGCTCGGCCAGGATCGAGCCGCTGGCCGTGGCGATGGCGCAGCCGCGGGTGACGACGCCGGCCTCGCGGATGCGATCGCCGTCGCAGGCGAGTTGCAGGGTCAGCTCGTCGCCGCAGGACGGGTTCTTGCCGGCGGCCTCCGCGTCCGGGTGCGCGAGCGCGGACGAGCCGCGCGGCCGGCGGTGGTGGTCGAGGATCACCTCGCGGTAGAGATCGTCCATGCCCGTGCTCATGTCCCGAACACGCTCCTCGCGTAGCGGAGGCCCTCGACGAGGGCGTCGACGTCGTCGTGGGAATTGTAGAGCCCGAACGAGGCGCGCGCCGTGGCCGCGACCCCCAGGCGCCGGTGCAGCGGCTGGGCGCAGTGGTGGCCGGCGCGCACCGCGACGCCGCGGGCATCCAGCAGCTGCGCCAGGTCGTGGGCGTGCAGCCGCGGGTCGTGGAAGCTGATCAGGCCGCCGCGCGCCGCGGGATCGGCCGGGCCGTGCAGGGTCAGCCCGCCCAGCGCCGACAGGCGCTCCCAGGCGTAGCCGGTCAGCGAGATCTCGTGCGTGCGCAGACGCTCGACCGTGTACTCCTCGACCAGGTCCAGGGCCGCCGGGAAGGCGGCCGTCGCCGCGACGTGGGGCGTGCCAGCCTCGAAGCGCAGGGGGACCGCGGCCCAGGTGGCGGTGTCCATGGTCACGGTCTCGATCATCTCGCCGCCGAACTCCACCGGTTCCAGCTGCGCGAGCGCCTCGGGCGTCCCGACCAGGAAACCCAGCCCCATCGGGCCGTAGCACTTGTGCGCGGAGAAGGCCAGCAGGTCGGCGCCCAGCCCGGCGAAATTCACCGGCAGGTGCCCGACCGACTGGGCCGCGTCCACCACGACCAGCGCGCCGCGCCGGTGGGCGGCCGCGGCGATCTCGGCGACGGGGTTGATCGTGCCCAGCACGTTCGAGACGTGGGTCAGCGCCACCACCCGCGTGCGGTCGGTCAGCAGATCGGGCAGGCGCCCGAGGTCCAGCTCGCCGCCGTCGGTGACCGGGAGGTGGCGCAGCACGAGGCCCTCGCGCCGGGACAGCGCGATCCAGGGCACGAGGTTGGCGTGGTGCTCCATGCCGGTGACGAGGATCTCGTCGCCCGGGCGCAGCCGGTGCGCCAGGCCGCCGGCCGCGAGGTTCAGGGCCGCGGTCGCGCCGCGCAGCGTGACCACCTGCTCGGGCCGCGTCACGCCCAGGAAGCGGCCGACGCGGCGGCGGCACTGCTCGTAGAGGTCGGTGGCCTCGGCCGCCAGCGCGTGCATGCCGCGGTGGACGTTGGCGTTGTGCTCGCGGTAGTAGCGGGCCTCGGCGGCGATGACCTGTTCGGGCTTCTGCGAGGTCGCGGCGCTGTCCAGGTAGACCAGCGGCAGGCCGTGCACCGCGCGGCGCAGGATCGGGAAGCGCTCGCGGGCCAGACCGCCGCAGCGTTCGCATCCGTCGCGCTGGCCGGCGCAGGGCTCGACGCCGGCCGGAGCGTTCAGGGCCCGCTCGCGGGGGGTCACGACGACCTCCCCTGCAGGGCGGCCAGGCGCGTCCCCACCAGGGCTTCCAGCCGTTCGCGGAGGTCCTCGGGCAGCCGGCCGAGGGTCTTCTCGAGGAAGCCGCGCACGATCAGGCGCAGCGCCTCGTCGGGGTCCAGGCCGCGGCTCTGCAGGTAGAAGACCTGCGCGGGATCGACGGGCGACACGGTGGCGCCGTGGCTGCAGCCGACGTCCTGGTTGAGGATCTCCAGCTCCGGGATCGAGTCGGCGCGGCTGCCAGCGGACAGCAGGAGGTTGCGGTTCTCCTGGTAGGCCTCGCTGCCGCGCGCGTCCTGCTCGATGCGGATCAGGCCGGTGTAGCTGCTGCGGGCCGACCCGTCGGCGACGGCCTTGAAGTCGATGTTGCTCCAGGTGCGCCCCGCCAGGTGGCGGTGGCGCGTGTGGTGGTCGAAGCGCTGGCGGCCGGCGCCCATGACCACGCCGATCATCTCGCTGCGCGCGCCCTCGCCCGCCAGGTCGGTCGCCAATTCGACCTTGCTGCGCTCGCCGCCGAAGGAGGCGAAGACGGTCAGCACGTCGGCGTCGCGGCCGGCCCGCGCGCGGGCGGTCAGGTGCCCGCGGACGTCCTCGCCCCAGGTCTGGACCAGGACGTGGCGTAGGTGGGCGCCGGCGGCGGCGTGCAGCTCGCTCGCGGCGACGACGCGCGAGCCGGCGTCGCCGCCGTGGTGCTCCTCGACGACGACGGCCTGCGCCCCCTCGCCGAGGTCCACCACCAGGCGCGGCAGCGTCGGACCGCCGGTCGCGTCGATCACCACGTGCACGGGATCGGCCAGGACCGCTCCGGGCGGCACGCCCACGTAGAGGCCGGTGTTCCAGGCCGCGCCGTTGAGCGCCTGGAAGAGACCCTCGTCGTCGTCGATGTCTCCGGTGGCGGCGCCGGTAGGGTCGGAGTCGGCGCGCTCGCGGCGGCGACGGCGCCGTCGGCAAGCCGGCGGTCGCACAGCGCCGCCAGCTCCTCCTCGGCCTCGGCCAGGGGCTTGACGACCAGCCCGGCGGCCAGCGCCTTCAGGTCGGTCGCGATCAGCGGGCGCAGACCGGCGACCATCAGCACCCGGGCGGCGGCGCCCAGCGCGTGGGGTGCGGCGTGAGGGGCGCCGGACGGCGACGGCTGCACGGCCTCCGGCAGCAGGTGCGCCGGATCGGTGAAGCGCCACAGGTGCGTCACGCGGTCCGGGTCCGCGACGGCGGCGTAGCGGCTCGCCGCGGCGCGTCGGAGCGCGCAGAGGGCGGGGCTCTCCCCCGTCAGGCCCGAGAGGGCGGCGAGGTCGTCCCCGGTCAACGCCGGCCGGCGGCCGGCCTGGGCTTCGCGGTGTTCGGCGTCAGCCAACGGATCCCTCCATCTCCAGCTCGATGAGCCGGTTCAGCTCGACCGCGTACTCCATCGGCAGCTCCTTGACGAAGGGCTCGATGAAGCCGTTGACGATCATCAGCCGCGCCTTGTCCGGGTCCAGGCCGCGGCACTGCAGGTAGAAGAGCTGCTCCTCGCCCACCTTCGAGACGCGGGCCTCGTGCTCCACGCCGACGTCGCTCTCGGCGATGTCCATGGTCGGGTAGGTGTCCGAGCGGGCGCGCTCGCCGATGAGCAGGGCGTCGCACTCGACGCTCGTGCGGCAGCCGCGGGCGCCCTTGGCGATCTTCACCAGGCCGCGGTACGACGAGCGGCCGTCGTCCTTGCTGATGCTCTTGCTCACGATGCGCGACGTGGTGTTGGGCGCCGCGTGGATCATCTTGGCCCCGGCGTCCTGGTGCTGGCCGCTGCCGGCGAAGGCGATCGACAGCACCTCGCCGTGGGCCCGCTCGCCCTTGAGCACGATGGCCGGGTACTTCATGGTCAGCTTGCTGCCCAGGTTCCCGTCGACCCACTCCACCACGGCGTCCTGGTGGGCGTGGGCCCGCTTGGTCACCAGGTTGAAGACGTTGGTCGACCAGTTCTGGATGGTCGTGTAGCGGATGCGGGCGCCCTTCATGGCGATCAGCTCCACCACGGCCGAGTGCAGCGAGTCCGACGAGTAGGTCGGCGCGGTGCAGCCCTCGATGTAGTGCACGCTCGAGCCCTCGTCGGCGATGATCAGGGTGCGCTCGAACTGGCCCATGTTCTCGGCGTTGATGCGGAAGTAGGCCTGCAGCGGCACGTCCACCTTCACGCCCTTGGGCACGTAGATGAACGACCCGCCCGACCAGGCGGCGGTGTTCAGCGCGGAGAACTTGTTGTCCCGCGTCGGGATCACGGTGCCGAAGTGCCGGCGGACGATCTCGGGGTGCTCGCGCAGGCCCGAGTCCATGTCCATGAAGAGCACGCCCAGCTTCTCGAGGTCGGCGCGGATCGAGTGGTAGACGACCTCGCTCTCGTACTGCGCGGTGACCCCGGCCAGGAACTTGCGCTCGGCTTCGGGGATGCCCAGGCGGTCGAAGGTCTTCTTGATCTGCTCCGGCACCTCGTTCCAGTCGGAGGTCTGCTCGCCCTTGGGCTTGATGTAGTAGTGGATGTTCTCGAAGTCGATCTCGCCGAGCATGGCGGTGTCGCCCCACGTCGGCATCGGCTTCGCCCTGAAGATGTCGAGCGCCTGGTGGCGGAGGTCGCTCATCCACTGCGGCTCGTTCTTCTTGCGCGAGATCATCTCCACCAGCTCGTGGCTGATCCCCTTCGGCGCCTTGAGGAAGTAGTCCTCGGGGTCGTGGAAGCCGTAGCGCTCGGCGTAGTCCTGGTTGATGCCGGCGAGGCCCTGCCGGGTGTCGACGTTCATGCGCGCCCCTCCCCCTCGGCGGCGGCGGCCGCGGGCTCCAGGCCGACTTCCCGGGCGATCCAGTCGTAGCCGCGGGCCTCCAGCTCGTGGGCCAGGTCCGGCCCGCCGTCGCGCACGATGCGCCCGTCCATGAAGACGTGCACCCGGTCGGGCTTCATGTAGTTCAGGATGCGCTGGTAGTGCGTGACCATCAGCACGCCGGTCGCGGGCCCGGACGCCTTGTTGACGCCCTCGGCGACGACCTTCAGGGCGTCGATGTCCAGGCCGGAGTCGGTCTCGTCCAGCAGGGCGAAGACCGGCGTCAGCATGAGCATCTGCAGGATCTCCAGCCGCTTCTTCTCGCCGCCGCTGAAACCGTCGTTCAGGTAGCGGGACACGAAGTCCTTCGGCACCTGCAGCTCGGCGAAGGCCGCCTGCATCTGCCGGCGGAACTCGCGCACCGGCACGTCGGCGCCCTGGCGGGCCGAGACGGCCGCGCGCAGGAAGTTCGCCACCGACACCCCGGGCACCGCGACGGGGTACTGGAAGCCCAGGAACATGCCGCGCCGGGCCCGCTCGTGGGGCGGCAGGTGGTCGACCCGCTCGCCGCCCAGGCGGATCTCCCCCTCGACGCGGTAGCCGGGGTGGCCCATCAGGGCGGACGCCAGCGTGGACTTGCCCGAGCCGTTCGGGCCCATCAGGGCGTGCTTCTCGCCGGCGCGGACCTCGAGGTCCACGCCCTTGACGATCTCCTTGTCCCCCACGCAGACCCGCAGGCCGCGGCAGGAAAAGACCGCGTCGCCGTTGCTGCTCATCGTCGTCAGCTCCTCTCGGCCGCGCAGGCGGCCAGCGCCGTCGGCGGGGATGCGTTCCCGCTCCCGGCGTCCGGGTGTTCCGATATTCCGGGCCACAGCGCGGTCATCTGGCGCGACACCTGTTGTTCGGTGCGGCACAGATCCGCCATGCTGGTCTCTTCCAACACGTGCGAGACCCTCGCCTCGAGGTGCCGCCACACCGAGCGCACACCGCAGTCCCCGAGGTGGGGACAGCGGGGGTCGTTCGGCCGGGCCGGCGTGCAGTCGCCGCCTTCCAGCAGCGGGCGGCCGAGCGCCTTCAGCACGGCAGCCACGCTGATGCCCGCGGCGGGACGCGCCAGCTCGTAACCGCCGTGCCGCCCGCGGGCGGCCACGACCACGTCGCCCCGCCGCAAACGAGCCAGCAGCTTGGCGACCGTCGGTTCCGGCAGGTGCTCCCGCGCCGCGAGGTCGGCCAGGGTCAGCTGCCCTTCCGCGCGGGCCAGGCAGGTCACCAGACGCAAGGACTGGTCTTCCGCTTTTGATATCTTCATGACTGACAGCACTTTCCGTGAGTGATCGCGGGCCTCGCCACCACACGCTAAATACAAATCTTATTTTGTCAAGATTACGGGGGGCCGATTATTCCTCGGCCCCGGCGACCCGGGACGCTCCCCTCGCCGCGACCGCCCGAGAAACCGGGAGGTCCGGCTTGCCTGCGGGGGCAAAGTCCCTATCATGGAGCGGCGCCAACGCGGCGCCGGTTCCCGCTCCGGCCATCCCGAACGCCAGCAGGAGAAGCCATGCCGCTCGCCGTCAACGCGACCGTGATCCACCGCAGCGAGGTCACCCACGGCCTGTTCATCATCCGCGTGCGGCCCGACGCCGGCGTGCCGGATTTCAAGGCGGGCCAGTACGCGGTGCTCGGCCTGCCCGGCAGTGCGGCGCGCGTGCCCTTCGCCGACCCCGAGGACCCGCCGGCCGATCCGGACAAGATGATCCGCCGCGCCTATTCGATCGCCTCGGGCAGCGTCGAGAAGGATTTCCTGGAGTTCTACGTCGCCTTCGTCACCGGCGGCGCCCTCACGCCGCGCCTCTACGCGCTGCAGGAGGGCGACCGGATCTTCGTGGGCGACCGCATCGTGGGGATGTTCACGCTCGACGAGGTGCCGGCCGGCAACGACGTCGTCTTCGTGGCGACGGGCACCGGCCTGGCGCCCTACGTCTCGATGCTGCGTTCGGACTACGCCTTCCACGCCGGCCACCGCACCGTCGTCTTCCACGGCGCGCGCCACAGCTGGGACCTCGGCTACCGCGGCGACATGGAATCCCTGGTCGCCCACCACGACAACTTCACCTACGTGCCGACGATCAGCAGCCCCGACGACGAGACGGAGGAGTGGACCGGCATGACCGGCCGCGTGACCGCGTTCTTCGAGGACGACACGGCCGAGATGATCCTGGGCGGGCCGCTGGACCCGGCGCGGGTCAGCGTCTTCCTGTGCGGGAATCCGGACATGATCACGGGCATGATGCGGACGCTCGGGGAGAAGGGGTTCCGCGAGCACACGCGCAAGCAGCCCGGCAGCATCTTCGTCGAGAAGTACTGGTAGTCAATCCTCCGGACCGTAGGCCGGCACCTGGCCGCGGGCGTGGTGGTACTTGGGCGCGTCCATCTCCTGCACGCGCCGCAGGTACTCCTGGTCGGTGATCCCGGTGCGCCAGCGCCCCGCCAGCTTCGCCGCGCCGATCCCCCCGAAGAACAGCAGCAGGACCGCCGCCGCGAAGACCGCCGGCCGCACGCGGCGGCGCCACGGGGACGGCCCCCGCACCTCCAGCGCGCCTGGCGCCGGGCAGCTGGTCACGCACTCCAGGCAGCCGGTGCACTCGGGCGAGGTCACCGTGGCGCCGAGGTCGACCGCGAGGTAGGAGGGGCAGACGGCCGCGCACTTCCCGCAGCTGGTGCAGTCCGGCGCCGAGCGCACGACCTTCAGCGGCGAGAAGCGGGACAGCGCGCCGAGCAGCGCGCCGTACGGGCAGAGGTAGCGGCACCAGAAGTACGGCACCACGAACGACAGCAGGGCCAGCGCGCCCAGCACCCGGACGGTGACCGGCGACATCCGCGTGAAGAAGTGCAGCATCTTGATGTCGGCGATCCGGTTGTAGGGCGAGTCGATGAACAGCGCGACCGACGCCAGCGTCATCTGCACGAACACCGCGAACAGGAAGTACGCCAGCAGGACGTACTTGAGGCTCATCAGGCCCAGGTCCAGCCAGCGCGGCAGCTTCAGCCGCCGCCGGAAGACCAGGTGGGAGACGCGCGCCAGGGCTTCGCTGAGCGTGCCCACGGGGCACAGCCAGGCGCAGAAGGACTTCTTCAGCAGGAGCGCCGTCAGGCAGATCAGCCCGAGCAGCACCAGGCCCGCCGGGTGGACCATCGAGAAGCCGCCGCCGGCCAGCCACTGGCGCAGGCTGAGCAGGGCCGAGATGGGCAGGAAGCCCTCGACGCCGGGCGGCCGCACGCCGGCGATCCGCCCGGCCTCGAGGTTCGCGACCCAGCGGGCGAACTGCGCGCCGATGACCAGGATCACCGCCAGGGTGAGCAGCTGGACGCCGGTGCGCAGCAGGTAGGGGCGGCGCGGGCGGGCCCCCCGCACCCCCCCCCCGGCCCCCCCGGGCGCCGCCGCCGGGGGGCCCGGAAGGGCCCGGGGGAGAGCCGCGCCGGGGTGTTCTGTTGGCCGCCGGTGGTCAGCTGGTTGGGGGGGCGCGGTCGTGCGCTCCCCACGCGCCGGGGGGGTGGGGGGCGCGACGCGACGGGGTCGCCGTCAGGCAAGGGGGACATCGCCGGGCACCACCTTCAGGTCGAGGTCCACGACGCCGGCGGCCATCTCGGCCACCGAGCGCTCGCGCAACATGGTCTGGATGTGTTCGCGCAGGCGGCCCCAGGCGCCGTGCAGGGCGCAGGGGTTGGCGTCGTCGCAGGCCGCCAGGCCGAGCAGGCAGGACCGGCCCCAGTCGGCGCCCTCGGTGGGGGCGACGACCTCCGCCAGCCGGATTTCCCCGGCGTCGCGGGCCAGCGCGTAGCCGCCGCCGGGGCCCGGGCGGCTCACCACGACCTCCGCCTGCACGAGGCGGTTCATGATCTTGGCCACCATCGGCAGGGACACGCCGAGGCGCTCGGCGAGCCTGGCGTTGGGCACCAGGGTGTCGTGTTCCGCGAGGACGACGACGGCGTGCAGGGCGTAGCGGGTTTCGAGCTTGAACACGGCGACCTCCGGTGCGGGCGTATTCCATACCAATTGATAATCATTTGAGGAAGTGCGGTCAAGACAGGAAACCCGACCGATCCCCTTGGTGTTGCTTGTTCCCGGTCGCAACGGTGGTTATCATGTCCGACGCCGCCCGGCGGCTACGGAACGACCGTTCACGCCCCTGTCCCACTCGTTCGCGTCATCACGGCGGCCGCACCGGCCGCACCCTCCAACCCGGACGGTGACCGTGACCCGCTTCTTCCAGTTCCCGCTCATCCGCGCGCTGACCTCGCTCAAGCTGAGCATCGCGCTGCTGGTGATCTTCGCCGTCGCCATCGGCAAGGCGACGTTCCTGGAGTCCAGCTACGGGGCCGTCGGCGCCCGGGATCTCGTCTACGGGACCCGCTGGTTCGAGCTGGTGCTCGCGCTGCTCTGCCTGAACCTGCTGCTGGTGCTGTTCAAGAACCTGCCCTACCGGCCGCGCCAGACCGGCTTCGTGATGGTCCACGTCGCGATGATCTGGATCCTGATCAGCGCCGGCATCACGCGCTACTTCGGGCACGAGGGCGTCATGCCGATCCGCGAAGGCTCGTCCACCGACTTCGTCTGGTCGCGCGAGACCCACCTGCAGCTCGTGAGCGGCGACGAGACCGCGTCGTTCCCGGTGCAGCTGTACGCGCCCGGCAAGCAGTCCATCGCACACTCGGTCAAGCTCGGCGGCCAGAAGTACCGGCTGTCGGTGCTGGAGTACTGGCCGCACTACTCGCTCACCTACCAGCCGTCGGACAGCGGGCCCGCCGCCCTGAAGATGACGACGGTGGGCGAGCAGGGTCCCGAGGCGCTGATGCTCGTGGCCGGCAAGCCGCAGCGGGTCGCCGGCACGACCCTGCAGCTGGTCGAGGGCGATCCCGGCACCGGCGGCGCCGGCCTGGTCTTCGCCCGCGCCGCCGACGGCTCCGTCTCCGCGCTCCCGTCGCTGCCCATGCAGCGGATGGACATGGCCAGCGGCGAGATCGAAGCCGAGCTGCCCGCCGGCGCGCCCTTCCCGGTCGAGGAGCTCGTGCTCTACCGCGTGACGGACGGCGGCTTCCAGTTCGTGCTGCAGGAGAACCACCCGCACATCGAGCTGAAGCCGGCCCCGAGCGAGGACGAGCACGATCCCGCGGCCGCGCGCGTCGCGGTGACGGGCCCCCAGGGCGCCGCGACCGAGACCGTGGTCTACAAGGACGACGGCCGCGGCGAGGAGATCGACCTGGGCGGCCGGCCGGCGCGCGTCGTGCTGGGCTCGATCAAGCTGCCCCTGCCCTACAGCCTGCATCTCGACGACTTCCTGCTGGTGAACTATCCCGGCAGCCGCAACCCCGCCAGCTACGAGAGCCACGTGCGGCTCATCGACCAGGAGAAGGGGATCAGCGGCCGCCCGGTGCGCATCTACATGAACCACCCCCTGACCCACCGCGGGCGCAAGCACTTCCAGTCCTCGTACGACACGGACGAGAAGGGCACCGTGCTGTCGGTGAACTACGATCCCGGCAAGTGGCCGACCTACCTCGGCTACCTCCTGATCTCGCTGGGATTCGTGCTGATCTTCGCCCGGGACCTCATCTGGCCCGTGAAAACCGAAGCCGACGACACCAGGAGGACGCGATGACCCGGCGTCACCTTGCCCTGTTCGCCGCCCTGTGCGCCCTGGCCCTGACGGGGCCCGTCGCGGCCACGGCGCAGCAGCACGACCACGAGCACGACCACGCCCCTGCCGCGGCGCCGCAGCTCAACTTCCTCGGCGACGAGAACCGCGCCCTGTGCGAGTCGCTGACCATGCAGGACTTCCGCGGCCGCATGAAGCCCCTGGACACCCAGGCCCGCGAGATCTCGATGAAGATCACCAAGCGGGAGAGCTTCGAGGGCTGGGAGCCCATGGACCTCTACATGTCCTGGCTGACCAACCCGGAGTTCTGGTTCGAGTACCCGGTGCTGGCCGTGCGCTTCCCCGGGCTGAAGTCGCTGCTGGGCGTCTCCCCGGAGACGCGCTGGGTCAGCGCCAGCAGCCTGCTGAACGGCAACCAGTACGTGCTGGCCGAGCCGGTGCGCGAGGCCCTGCGCACGCCCGACCGCGACCGCACCAAGCTGCAGCGCCAGCTGCTGCTGTTCGACGAACGCTTCAACATCTTCTGGGACGTGCTCAACGGCGGCAGCCTGCGCCTCTACCCCGTCGCCGGCGATCCCGCCCACACCTGGACCGACTTCAACGGGGTGCTCGAGCAGCCCGCGTCCGAGTGGGCCGACCGCAGCCGCGAGGCCATGGACCGCCTGATGTCCGGACTGCGTGCAGGCGACCAGCCGCGCATCCGCGCCGGCCTGGAGGCGACCTCCGCCCTGCAGCACCAGTACGGCGCCGCCGTCCTGCCGAGCGCCGGCGCCCTGAAGGCGGAGCTGTGGCTGAACAAGGCCCATCCCTTCCGCAACGTGACGATGACCTACCTGGCGGCCTTCGCCGTGCTGCTGTTCGCGTTCTTCTGGAGCCTGGCGCGCCGCGGCGGCCAGCCCTACCCCCCGCGCCACCCGCTGTACCTGGCCGGCATGGCGCTGTTCGTCGGTTCGCTGCTCTTCCATCTCGCGGCCTACGTCCTGCGCTGGGTCGCCTCGGGCCGAGCGCCCCTGAGCAACGGCTACGAGTCGCTCATCTTCATCGCGCAGGCCACCGCCATCGCCGGCCTGATCTTCGAGCTGCGCGACCGGCGCGGCTCGTCGGCGGGCATCTCGGCGCTGCTGACCACGGTGATCCTCGCGGTGGCCATGCTCTCGACCTTCGACCCGGCCATCGGGCCGCTGGTGCCGGTGCTCGCCTCCTACTGGCTGAACATCCACGTCACGGTCATCACCGGCAGCTACGGCTTCCTGGGCCTGGGTTCGCTGCTGGGCGGCCTGAACCTGATCCTGTTCCTGCTGAAGAGCCCGCGCCGCCCTCAGGTGCGCGAGGCCATCATCAAGCTGGACCGCCTGCTGTTCCGGGTGCTGGTGACCGGCGTGGGCCTCTTGAGCATCGGCACGCTGCTGGGCGGCGTGTGGGCCAACGAGTCCTGGGGCCGCTACTGGGGCTGGGACCCGAAGGAGACCTGGTCGCTGGTGACGATCCTGGTCTACGCCACGGTGCTGCACTTCCGCTGGATCCCGGCCATGAACCGCCCCTGGGTGCTGGCCACCGGCGGCTTCGCGGGCATCGCCTCGGTCGTGATGACCTACTTCGGCGTGAACTACTTCCTGTCGGGGCTGCACAGCTACGCGCAGGGCGACGCGATCGCCGTGCCGAGCTGGGTCTACATCGGCACGCTGATGATCGTGGCGCTGATCGTAGCTTCATACTTGAGCGACCGTTTCCGCCGCTGGGAATGACGGTCCGCGATCTTGCCGTGACAGGGGACGCGCTCCGGGCACCTCGTGTGCCCGGGGTGCTTGGCCTTCCGGCCCCTTCGCCATCCTGGCTACGGGGCCTCCAGGACACCCCTGTCACGGCAAGATCGCAGACCTGCAACAGGGCGGGGCAGTGTTGATATCTGGCTCATGTCTGTATTTTATCATGTGATAATTATACGCCTCGAACATCTTCCGCGGCTGTGGCGGCGGAAAACACGGTTTCAACGCTGCGCGAACGTGTGGTAGGTTGCATCCCCATGCCGAGTGTCAGCGTGGCGTCGTGGACGCCCGTCAACCGGGGCGCGCGGCGCCCCCCGCAATCGAAGGAGGCGCGATGACAAGGACCCGAGCGGCGATCCTGCTCGCCGGCGCGGCGACCCTGCTGCTGGCCGGCACGGCCGCGGCCGGCGGCTTCAACATCTACGAGGCCGGCGCCCGGGCCACCGCCCTGGGCGGCGCGTTCACCGCCACGGCGGACGACGGCTCGGCCATCTTCTACAACCCCGCCGGCCTGGCCTTCCTGGACGGGATGGCCCTGGACCTCAACCTCATGCCGGTCATCCCGTCATCGGAGTTCACCGGCGCGCTGCGCCCCGACGGCAGCTACGCCTCCGGCAAGACGGTCGACCAGTCCTTCCCCATCCCGGGAGCCTACTGGTACCGCAACGCGGGCGACCTGACCTACGGCATCGGCCTGTCGGCGCCCTTCGGCCTGGGCGTCGAGTGGGCGGACCCCGAGGCGTGGGTCGGCCGCCGATCGAGCTACGACGTCGACCTGGCCACCGTCTACGTCACCCCGGCGTTGAGCTGGAAGGTCGAGGAGACGGTGGGCATCGCCTTCGGTCTGGACATCGGCTACGCCGACATCCAGCTCAACAAGCGCTCAGCGACACTCTTCGGCGCCAACCCGGAGAACGACCCCAACGTCGACGTGCTGGACGCCTGCATCGAGGGCACCAGCCGCATCAACGTGACGCCCATGATGGGCCTGATGGTCAAGGCCAGCCCCAAGGTCACCTTCGGCGTGATGTACCACCACCAGAAGAAGCTGGAGGTCCGCGACGGCAAGCTGACGCTGACCAACGTCGCGCCCGCCGCGCTCGCCGCCACCGTCGACGCCCAGATCGCGGCGCTCGGCGGCGCGGAGCACGACGGCGTCGCCGACCTGAAGCTGCCCCACATGCTCGCCGTGGGCGTGGCCTACCAGGCCACCGAGAAGGCCCGCGTCGAGTTCGACGCCGTGCACTTCGGCTGGGGCTTCTTCGACGAACTGGCCCTGGACTTCGACGGCACCGCGCTCGACCAGACGATCCGCGAGGACTACGAGGACGTGCTGCAGCTGCGCTTCGGCGCCCAGTACCAGGTCACGCCGAAGCTGCTGGCCATGGCCGGCTACGTGCGCGACGAGAGCCCGCAGCCGGTCGGCTCGATGAGCCCGCTGCTGCCCGACGCCAACCGCAACGACTACTCGTTCGGCCTGCAGTTGCGCGCCACCGAGAGGGTCACGCTGACCGGCACCTACATGGGCGTGAACTTCGAGGAGCGCACGAACGTCGAAGGCGGCGAGCCGCAGTCGTTCGACACCGAATCCAACCCCGCCGGCAGCTACGATTCCAACGCCCACATCTTCGGCGTCGGCATCGGCTACCGCTTCTAGGAAAGGAGGACCGCGATGAACAAGCACACCTGGCCCTCCTGGCCGCGGGCTGCGGCGTCGACACCCCCGCGCCGGTGGAGCTGACCTACGAGCAGCCGACCGGCGAGGCGATCTTCTCCAACTACGTGGCCATCGGCAACAGCCTGACCGCCGGCTTCATGGACGGCGGCCTGGTGATGAACGGGCAGGTCAACTCCTACCCGCAGCTCATCGCCTCGGCGCTGGGCTACCCCGCGGGCTCGTTCGTGCAGCCGCTGATCGCGTTCCCGGGCATCGGCAGTTCGAGCACCGGCGATCCCGCGGTCGTGGCGGGCGTGCTGCGCTTCGACGGCGCCAGCCTCTCCCTGGCCGGCACGACGCCGCTGGCGGACGTGCAGGGCACGCTGCTGCTGGCCGCCCGGTGGCCGGTGGCCTACCAGAACCTGGGCGTGCCGGGCGCGACGCTGTCCGACGGCATGAACGCCACCAGTTCGGCCAACAGCCAGTCCCCTGGCAACTCGTACTTCGACTTCATCCTGCGCAACAGCGTCTTCGGCGGCGTGGTCATGTGCGACCAGGCCGCGTCGCTGGGGCCGACCCTGGTCACCTGCTGGCTGGGCAACAACGACGCCCTCGGCGGCGCCACCAGCGGCGAGCCGGTCCTGGGCGTGAACGTGACGCCGCCGGCGACCTTCGCCGCGATGTACGAGGCGCTGCTCGACCGCGTCACCGACACGGTGTTCGCCCGCACCGGCTTCACGCCGGTGATCATCACGGCCAACGTGCCGGACATCGCCAGCACGCCCTACTTCATGCCCAAGGCGCTGTTCCGGGCCATGGCCGGCCTGCCGGGCCCCGACACGCTCCCGGACGCCAACCTGTTCACCGAGGCCGATGCGGTCTACGTGCGCTTCCCGGCGCTGAGCTACCTCGCCGCCGCGGGCATGGCCGGCCTGCCCCTGCCCGAGGCCTACACGCTGGACGTCGCCGAGACGGCGGTCGTGCAGGACGCGGTCACGGGCTTCAACGCGGCCATCGCCACGGCAGTGGACGAGCGCGACCACGTCCACCTCTACGACGCTCACGCCGCCCTGGCGGGCCTGACCGCCGGCCAGGCCACGCACTTCCTGGCGCTGGAAGCGCAGTACGGGGCGACCATCGCCGCGGCGACGACCTACTTCTCGCTGGACGGCATCCACCCGAACAACCGCGGCTACGGCCATGTGGCCAACGGGTTCATCGCCACGATCAACGAGGCGCTGGGCACCTCGGTCCCGAGCATCGACCTGGCCGGCCTGACCTGGGACCCGACCTACGGGATCCCCATCGACGAGAAGGCGGCCGCGGGCCTGAGCCCCGAGGCGGCCCGGGCCATGGACGCCATCTTCCGATAGAAGACCGCGATCCGGTACGATGAGGGCGGGGACGCCGGTCCCCGCCCTTCCTTTTCGCCGCGCCCGCCTCCGGTCATTTCCCGTGCCAGCGCGCCCCCGATGTTGTAGCTTGGGTGCCGGGATGCGACCAAGGGAGAACCACGCGTGCGATCCTACGGTTCGGGACAATCGATCGGCCTGAGCTTCGGCCCCGCCCTGACCCCCACGGTCCGGGCGCTGCTGGCCGCCAACATCACGGTGTTCGCGCTGCGCTGGCTGCTGGGCGACGGCGCGACCCGCTACACGTTCGACCACCTCTTCGGGCTGGTGCCCCGCGAGGCCCTGGACCGGCTGTACCTGTGGCAGTTCGTGACCTACATGTTCCTGCACCAGAACTTCTGGCACATCTTCTTCAACATGTTCCTGCTCTGGATGTTCGGCTCGGAGATCGACTCCCAGTGGGGCAAACGCGCCTTCCTGCGCTACTACCTGTTCACCGGGATCGGCGCGGGTCTGGTCTACGTGCTGCTGATGCCGCGCATCGAGCCGGCCACCGCGGCCATCCCGCTGATCGGCGCCTCGGGCGCCGGCTACGGCATCCTGACCGCCTACGGCCTGCTCTACCCCGAGCGCCGCGTGCTGCTGTGGTTCCTGATCCCGATCAAGGTGAAGTGGTTCGTGATCGGCCTGGGGATCTTCGAGTTGCTGGCGACCAGGACCCCGTCGAGCGTGGGGCACCTCGCCCACCTCGGGGGCATCCTGTTCGGCGTGCTCTACCTCAAGGTCGGCGACCGCCTCTGGCGGATGTTCACCCGGGCGCGCCGCCGCAACCGGGCCCGCGGCCGCTTCCACGTCCTGGACGACGCGCCGCCGCCCGCGTCCGGAACCGCCCCCGGTCCCGAGCCCCGCGACGAGATCGACCGCCTGCTGGAGAAGATCTCCCGCGAGGGCCTCGCCAGCCTCACCGAGCAGGAGCGCGAGACGCTGCGCCGGGCCAGCCGCAGGAACTGACGACCACCGCCGACCGCCGAGGTGCCGCGTGAAGAACCTGCTGTGGCTGCTGCTGCTGAAGCTGCGCCTCTACCCGCACATCTACTTCACCTACAGCCCGTTCAAGATCTACGAGTTCGCCGAGCTCACGCGCGGCCTCGCCTGGCGGGGCGACGAGCGGGTCCTGGACATCGGCTGCGGGACCGGCAACCACACCCTGCTGCTCGGCCGGCGCTGCGGTCACGTCACGGGCCTGGACGTCGATGCCGGCTTCGTCGCGCGGGCGCGCTGGTTCGCGCGCCACCTGCCGGGAAACGTCCGGGCGGACTTCCTCGACGTCCCCCTCGAGCGGGCGGGGTTCGCGGACGCCAGCTTCGACCGCGTCTTCAGCATCTGCGTGATCGAGCACATCCCGGACCACGTGGGCGTCCTGCGGCACGCCTTCCGCATCCTCAAGCCGGGCGGCGAGATGATCTTCTCGGTGGACTCGCTCGAGGCGATCACCGACGCCGCCCTCGTCGAGCGGCACCGGCGCGCGCACGCCGTGCAGCACTACTACCGCCGCGACGAGCTGCGCGACCTCCTGCTGTCCATCGGGTTCCGGGACGTCGTCGTGGAGCCCGTCTTCAGGAGCCCCTTCGCCGTGGCGCTTTTCCGCCGCGGGATCGAGCGGGGCTTCAACTTCGGCCGGCTGCGCACGGCCTGGTTGACGCGGCGCTTCTTCCGTGAGGAGGCGGCCTGCCCGCCGGACCGGCCAGGGCTGTTCCTGATCGCCCGCGCCGTCAAGCCGCGGTGAGGGGACCCATGGGCGAGCACGACCTCGGTCGGATCGGGTGCGGGACATGACGCCGGCGCTGTCGATCATCATCGTCAACTGGAACACGCGCGACCTGCTCGGCCCGTGCCTGGCTTCCCTGGACGCCGCCCTGGCCGGGCTGACCGCGCGCACCTACGTCGTGGACAACGGGTCGTCGGACGGTTCGGCCGAATTCGTCCGCCGCGAATTCCCCTGGGTGGACCTCGTGGACGCGGGGCGCAACCTGGGCTTCGCGGCCGCCAACAACCTGGTGCTCCGGCGGCTGGAGGGCACGGCGGTCCTGCTGCTGAACCCGGACACGGTCTGCCGACCCGGGTCGCTCGCGGCGCTGCACGCCTTCCTCGCCGCGACGCCGAGGGCGGCCGCGGTCGGTCCCACGCTGACCGACGCCGACGGCGGGATCACGATCTCGTACGGCAACCTGCCGGCCCTGCGCTATCACCTGCTGGAACTGCTGGGTCCCCCCCGGCGCCGCTGGCCGCCCCGCCTGCGTCGGGCCACGTTCGCCCGGATCCCCGACCGCGACGACCGGACGCGCAAGGTCGGCTACGTCGCCGGCGCCTGCATGATGATCTCGGCGGAGGCGCTGCGCGAGGTGGGCCCGCTCGACGAGCGGTTCTTCCTGTACTTCGAGGAGACCGACTGGTGCGCCCGCGCCGCGCGGCTGGGGTGGGACGTCTACCACGACGCCGGCGCCGAGGTCGTCCACCTGGAGGGGCGCGCCGCGGCCCGCGCCGGCGACTTCGCGCTGGCGCAGTTCCAGCACTCCTACCGCCTGTTCGTGGCGAAGCACCACGGCGCGTGGCAGGTGCCGCTGTTCCGCGCGGTCATGTGCCTGGAATACGGGCTGAAGGGCACCGCCCGCCGCCTGCTGTCGGCGCGCCCGGGGCCGGCCCGCGCGCGCGACGCGGCGCTCGCCGACAACTTCCTGCGCCTGGCCCGCCTGCAGCTGCGGGGCGACGTCGCACCGACGCCGCCCCGCTGATCCCCTCTGCATCGTCGCTCGCGGCTATTCGGCGCCGGCTCCGCCGCCGCCGTCGGCGAACCCGCCGTCGCTTCCGGACCCGCCCTCGCCGCCCGGCCGCGCCGAGCGGCGCCGCCCTCCGCGACGGCCGCGGCGTCGCGGCCGCGGCGCGGCGTCCGCACCGTCCCCGGCCGGCACGCCGTCCCGCGCCTCGAGCGGGCGGGGCTCGCCGGCATCCCGGTTCTCGGCGCTCTCGACGGTCCGCGGCCGGCGGTACTCGGGGCGCGCACGGGGCGGTCCGGCGGGGCGCCGGCGCGGGCCATCGTCGCGCTCGCGCCGGACCTCGGCACGATCGGCCAGCTCCTCGTGGTCCGGCCGCTCCGGCGCGTCGAACCTCTCCTGGAGATCGGAACGGTCGGGGCGCTCCGCACGATCCGGGCGTTCGCTGCGATCAGGGCGCGCGCCGCGCTCACCGCGGTCGAACCGCTCCCTCCCCGGACCCGTCGGCTGGCCTCCGGCGTGGCCCCGGTTGCCGCGCCCGCGCGGCAGGAAGCGCTTCTCGGCCTCCTGGATCAGGTCGCGGTCCGACTTCAGGGACAGCACCTGGTAGTTCTCGCGGTGCAGGCCGGGGTCGTCGGTGACGTCGATGACCATGTCGTGCTCGCGGCAGAGGTCGTCGAGCTGCTCGGCGCGCTCGGTGCTCAGGTAGAGGGCCAGCATGGGGTTGGCCACGATCTGCAGCTGCTTCTCGCCGGTCTTGTGGTGGACGCGGTGCACCTCGCGCTCGATGCGGTTGGCCAGCGTCTCGAGGCTGAGCACCTTGCCCGCGCCGTGGCAGTAGGGGCAGTCGTCGCTGAGGAACGAGACCAGCGAGGGGCGGACGCGCTGGCGGCTCATCTCGGCCAGGCCCAGGTTGCTGACCGGGAAGACCTTGGTGCGCGCGCGGTCGTTCTTCAGGGCGTTGCGCAGCTCGTTCAGCACGCGCTTCTTGTTCCCCTCGGACTCCATGTCGATGAAGTCGACCACGATGATGCCGCCGATGTCGCGCAGGCGCAGCTGGCGGGCCACCTCGCGGGCGGCCAGCAGGTTGGTCTCGACGATGGTGTCTTCCTGGTTGTGGCGGCCGACGAAGCGGCCGGTGTTGACGTCGATCGAGACCAGCGCCTCGGTCTGCTCGATGACGATGTAGCCGCCCTTCTTCATCCACACCTTGGGCTCGGTGCTCTTGCGGATCTCCTGCTCGATGTCGTAGTGGTCGAAGACGGCCGACGCATCGCGGTGCAGCCGGACGCGGTCCTTGATCTCGGGCGCGAAGATCTGCACGTACTTCTGGAGGCGCTTGTAGTCGTCCTTGTCGTCGATGACGAGCATGTCGACGTCGTCCTTGAAGATGTCGCGGATCAGGCCCACGACCATGCCCACGTCCTCGTGGACCAGGGCGGGCGCCTGGACCTCGCGGTCGGCGGCCTCGATGGTCAGCCACAGGTCCGACAGGTACTTGACGTCGGCGCGGATGGCCTTCTCCTCGGCCTCCTCGGCCGCGGTGCGCACGATGAAGGCGCCGGCGTCGGGGCGGGCCTCCTGCAGGATGCGCTTGAGGCGCACGCGCTCGCGGCGGTCCTCGATCTTGCGCGAGACGCCCACGTGGTGGCCCTTGGGCATGTAGACCAGGAAGCGGCCCGGCAGGCTGATGTCGGCGGTCAGGCGCGGCCCCTTGCTGCTGATGGGCTCCTTGGTGACCTGGACCAGGATCTTGTCGCCGACCTTCAGCATGTCGCCGATGTCGGGGACCTGGGCGTTGCGCCCGCTGCGGCCGCCGCCGGCGGGCAGCGGCCCGTCGACCGCCTCGACCGACTCGGGGTCCTCGTGCACCAGGTCCGAGGCGTGCAGGAAGCCCGCCCGCTCCAGCCCGATGTCGACGAAGGCCGCCTGCAGGCCCGGCTTCACCGAGGTGACCACGCCGCGGTAGAGGTTGCCCACGATCCGCTTGCTGTCGGCGCGCTCGATGAGCAGCTCGACCAGCTCGCCGTCCTCGCGGATGCCGATGCGGATCTCGTGGGGATTCGCGTTGATGATGATGTCCTTGCGCATGTCTATGGTTCCAATCTGTGGGCGGTTCAGGCCGTCAGATGACGCTGCAGCCATAACCGCTGGTTGTGTTCGCGGACCCCGTCGAGCGGCGAAGCCCAGGTCCCGTCCGGCCGGCGCATCAGCAGGGCCGTGCGCCGCAACTCGGCGTGTCGGGGTTCCGGGAGCGCGTCGCCGCAGAGGGCCGCGAGGAAATCATGGGCAGGCAGCCCGGGCTGGGCCGGGAGGCGCTGCAGGGAAAAGGTCAGCTCGACCCCGCCGTCGGGGCCGGGGGTCTCCGCCACCGCGAGCCGGTCCTCGCACAGCAGCGGGCGCACGTCCACCGCCACGTCCCCCTTGGGGCGCTGGCGCACGACGACGCGGTCCGACGCGGCCAGGAATTCCCCGGCCAGCCGGCGCACGGTCGCCACGGAAGGCCCGCCGTCCGCCGGCGGCGGCAACAGGGCCCGGTAGTCGCTGCGGTCGACCCCCTGCTCGATCGACTCCGGCACGACCGGCCCCATGGGCTCGGCCGTCAGCAGGCGGATCGTCGGGGGCAACTGCCGGTTCAGCCGCGGCACCCAGTCGTGCACGTCGTGCAGCAGGGCGAGGTCCAGCAGCTCGTCGTCGCCGGCCACGCCCACCGGCAGGGGCGGGCCGAACTTGATCAGCAGGTGGGGGTGGAAGCCCTGGCTGTACGCCACCGGCAGGGCGGAGCGGCGCAGGGCCATCTGGATCAGGCGCTGGAAGTCGAGGTGGCCCAGCCAGACGGCGTCGCCGTCCTTGGCGTAGCTCGCCCGGAACCAGCACTTCTCGCTCGCCCGCTCGCGCCACTTGCGCCACTGCGGGCGCTCGCGGCGCGGGTCCGCCGCATCGGCGTTGCGGGGATCGAACAGGGAGACGACGGCGGCGGTCGCCTCCGTCCCGGCGCCCGACGGCGGCGCGATCGCCTCGATCGGCAGCGCGGCCGCGATCGCGACCCGACCCCGCTTCGCGCGCGACCCGTCGGGCAGCTCGGCGAACACGTGGGCCAGGCCGGGGCCGCAGGCCTCGCAGCGCTCGCAGCCGCCTTCGAGACGGCAGTCCGGCACCGTGGCGCCGGCCTGTGCCGACAACCACTCGCGCCGCAGGAAATCGCGGTCCACCTGGGCGAAGACGCCGTCCCAGGGCAAGGGCGCGTCCATGTCCCGCGGCGCGACGTAGCCGTCCGGATCGACGCCCGCCTCGGCGAAGGCCTGCTCCCACCGCCCGGCGTGGAACATCTCGTCCCAGCCGTCGAAGCGGGCGCCCAGGCGCCAGGCCCGCTCCACGACGTCGGCCACGGCGGCGTCGCCGAGGCCGAGCACGCCCTCCAGCCAGGACACGTCGGGGTCGCGCAGGCTGAGCTTGATGCGGCTGCCGCGCAGGCGGCTCGACAGCAGCTCGTTGCGCCGGCCCATCTCGCGCCGCGGCACCTGCCCGGCCCACTGGAAGGGGGTGTGCGCCTTCGGCGCGAAGGGCGAGAACGAGGCGGTGACCTGCGCCCCGCCGCGCGGGGCCGCGGCCAGCCGCGGCCAGCAGGTCGTCGTCGGTCTCGGTGGGCAGGCCCGTCATGAAGTAGAGCTTGATCTTCTTGGCGCCGGCGGCGAAGGCGCGCCGCACGCTGGTCATGACGTCCTGCTCGGTGACGTTCTTGTTGACCACGTCGCGCAGGCGCTGGCTGCCCGCCTCGGGCGCGAAGGTGAAGGACGACGGCCGCTCCTGCTGTACCAGGCCGTAGAGGCCCTCGTCCAGGGCGTCAACGCGCAGGCTGGGCAGCTCCAGCGACGTGCGCGCGTCGCCGATCCCCTCGAGGATGCCCGCCATCGCCGCGCCCAGGCCCGTGTAGTCGCAGGTCGAGAGCGACAGCAGCGACACCTCTTCCCAGCCGAGGTCGCGCGCGCCGGCGACGGCGCAGTCGACGACCTGGGCCACGTCGCGCTCGCGCACCGGGCGGGTGATCATCCCCGCCTGGCAGAAGCGGCAGCCCCGCACGCAGCCCCGCATGACCTCCAGCGACAGGCGGTCGTGGACCGCCTCGATCACCGGCACCAGGGTGGCCGGCGGCGGGAACGCGTTCAGGTCGCGCACGACGCGCGCCTCGGTGCGGCCCGGCTTGCCCGGCCACCACAGGCCGGGGACGGCGCGGACCCGGGCCAGCAGCGCGGCGCGGTCCTCGCCGGCCCGCTTGCCGTCGCGGACGGCGTCCGCGATCTCCAGCAGCGCCTCCTCCCCGTCGCCCACGCACACGATGTCGGCGAAGGGGCCCAGCACCGTCGGGTTCGCGGCGCAGTGCCCGCCGACGAGCACCAGCGGGTCGCCGTCGCCGCGGTCGGCCGCGCGCAGCGGCACGCCCGCCAGGTCGAGCATCGTCAGCAGGTTGGTCAGGCACAGCTCGTAGCCCAGCGAGAAGCCGATCACGTCGAACGCGCGCGCCGGCCGACCCGACTCCAGCGCGAACAGGGGCAGGCGCCCCTCCCGCAGCAGCGCCTCGAGGTCGGGCCAGGGCGCGAACGCGAGGTCGGCGTAGGCGTCCTCGCGCGCGTTGACCGCGGCGTAGAGGATGCGCAGGCCGTTGTTGGAGATGCCCAGCTCGTAGGCGTCGGGGTAGGAGAGCAGGAAGTTGGCGCGGGTCGGGTCCCAGTCCTTGCGCGACGCGCCCAGCTCCCCGCCCAGGTAGCGCCCCGGGCGGGAGACCAGGGGCAGCACGCGCCGCCGCAACGCGGCGCGCAGCCGCTGCGGATCGTCGTACGCCGGGTCCGGGCGGTGGCGACCGCCCTGGGCGTTTCCGGACACGGAGCCTCGTTTCCGATCGGGACCGGGCGTCAACGCGCCCCCGGAGTGCCCACTTCCGGGGTGACGGCGCCGCGGTCCAGGATCTCCTTGCTCAGCTCGTTCTCGAAGGGCACGGGGTAGTTCCCGGTGAAGCAGGCGGCGCAGTGCACCGACGGGTTCCCGGTGGCCCGCAGCAGGCCTTCGAGCGAGAGATAGGCCAGGGAATCGACACGCAGGTAGGTGGCGATCTCGTCCACCGTGTGGCTGCTCCCGATGAGCTCCTTGCGCACGGGCGTGTCGATGCCGTAGTAACAGGGATGCGTCACCGGCGGCGAGGCGATGCGCAGGTGCACCTCGGCCGCCCCCGCGGCGCGGATGAGCTTCACGAGCTTCCGCATGGTCGTGCCGCGGACGATGCTGTCGTCGATCACGACGACGCGTTTCCCCTCGATCAGTCTGCGGACGGGATTGAACTTGATGCGCACGGACATGTCCCGGACCTTCTGGGCCGGCGAGATGAAGGTGCGCCCGACATAGTGGTTGCGGATGAGCGCCAGCTCGTACGGCAGGCCGGTCCGCCGGGCATAGCCGAGGGCCGCCGTGTTGCTGGAGTCCGGGACGGCGCAGACGAAATCGGCGTCGGCGGGGCTCTCCTGCCCCAGGATCTCGCCGCAGCGGCGGCGGGTCTCGTCGACGCTGACGCCGAAGATCGTGCTGTCCGGACGCGAGAAGTAGATGTGTTCGAAGACGCACTGGGTGATCTCGCCCCGCGGCGCCAGCCGCCGGCTCGTCAGGCCGTTCCCGTCCAGGACGACCATCTCGCCGGGCTCGATGTCCCGCAGGTAGGTGCCGCCGATGATGTCGAAGGCGCAGCTCTCCGAGGCGATGACGTAGCTGTCCCGGTACCGCCCCAGGCAGAGCGGCCGGAACCCGCGCGGGTCGCGCGCGGCGATCAGCTTGTCGCGGCAGAGCACCAGCAGGCAGTACGCGCCCTTGACCTTGCCGACCGCCTCGGCCACCGCGTCCTCGAAGGACGCCGCGCGGCTGCGGGCGATCAGGTGCAGGATGACCTCGGTGTCGCTGGTGGTCGAGAAGATCGACCCGTCCCGCTCCATCTCGCGGCGCAGGAGGTGGGCGTTGACCAGGTTGCCGTTGTGGGCCACGGCCACCGTGCCGCGGTGGCAGGTGACCTGCAGCGGCTGCGCGTTCTCCAGCTGCGACGACCCGGTGGTGGAATAGCGGACGTGCCCGATGCTGAAGGTGCCGTCGAGGGACTTCACGACGGCTTCGGTGAAGACGTCGGCGACCAGGCCCATGGCGCGGTGCGTGCGCACGGTGTGGCCGTCCGACGTGGAGACGCCGGCGCTCTCCTGGCCGCGGTGCTGCAGGGCGTGCAGCGCGAGCGCCGACAGCTCGCCGGCGCCGGCGCAACCGGCCACGCCGACGACCCCGCACTCCTCGCGCCAGTGGCGCCCTTCCGCACCCATGTCGTCTCCCGTCCCGGTTCGGGCTCAGGCGCGGCGCAACCGCGCCGGCGAGGCCAGCCAGCCCTGCATGTGCGGGTTGACCAGCAGGCCCTCCCGCGCGCTCCTCGCCTCGACCAGACGCCCGGCCACGGCCGCCGGCTCCGCGGTCCCCGGCGCCAGCGCCAGGCGCCACAGCACGCCGGAGAGCACCGCCGACGTCTCCCCGAGCGGGAAGGCGCAGACGTCGACCACCGCTGCCCCGCCTGCCTTCGCGCCGGCCGGGCTCGCGCCGCCGAGCAGGCGGTCGAGCACCCCGTCGTCGCCGGACGGCAGGTCCGTGGCCGCGACCTCCCCTGGCCAGCCTTCGGGCAAGGGGTCGCCGCGCGCGGGGATCGCCGTCCAGGACTCTCCGGCGCCGCGCAACACGAAATGGGCGAAGTGGTGCTTGTTGGGGTTGAAGAACCGCCCCACCGTCAGCAACCTCTCCACCGATTCGGGCGCGGGCGCGCCCTCGGTCTGCCAGAAGGTGTGGATCTCGGCCCGCGCCAGGCCCACGAGGTGCTCGCCTCCCACCAGGCGACGACGCATGACGCGCTCGGCCGTGGCCGCGTGCAGGTCCACGCCCTTGTGACAGGTCATCAAGGTACGCTGAATGATCATCCTTCGCCTCTCCTAAGGCAAGGACCGTCTCCGGCGACCGGTCCCGTCAACCTTCTGGAATCAGCAGAGTTCCACCAATCGACGCAAGACCGCCAGACCCGGGCCGGCCCCCAGTTGGGCGTCGCGGTCCCCGACCCGTTCCCGCCGCCGCCGGCCCCAGGGATGGTCCAGGTCCTCGGGCACCTGGAACAGCCAGGCCGCCCGTTCGGGGTGCGGCATCATCGCCAGGACGTTGCCCGCAGGGTTGGTCATCGCGGCGGTGGCCAGCAGCGACCCGTTGGGGTTGCCCGGTCCGTCCCCCGCCGGCGACGCCGCGGCATAGCGGTAGGCCAGCAGGCCCTCGTCCCGCAGGCGGGCGAAGAACGCCGGATCCTCGTGCGTGAAGCGTCCCTCCGCGTGGGCGATCGGCACCGGCAGGGTGCGCGGCAGCCCCTCCAGGAAGCGGCAGCGGCTGCCGGCGATCGCCTCCAGCACCACCCAGCGGGAGAAATAGCCGCGTCGCCCGGGGATGCGGTTCGGCGCCAGGGCCACCTCGACCCGGCCGCGGTCGAGGCCCGGCACCAGCCCCGCCTCGACCAGCACCTGGCAGCCGTTGCAGATGCCCAGGATCGGCTTGCCGGCGGCGTCGGCCGCCAGCAGGGCCGCCAGCAGCGGGTCCTTGGCCGCCACCGCGCCCGCGCGCACGCGGTCCTGGTAGGAGAAGCCGCCCGGGACCAGGTAGCCGTCGAAATCCGCCAGCTCGGCGGCCGGGCGCGTCCAGCGGAAGATCTCGGCCCGCGCCCCGGCGGCCGCCAGGGCCCGTGCGGATTCGTCCTCGCAGTTCATGCCGGGCAGCTGCAGCACCGCGACGCGGGGCCGCGCTCCGGCGACGACGACCACCGGCGCGACCGTTTCCTCGACGACCACCGGCGGCTCGATCCGGTCGGCCGGATCGGGCAGGCCGCGCGCGGCCAGCACGCGGGTCAGGCCCTCGCGCCAGCTCAGCTCCAGCTCGTCGAGCTCGACGACGACGGCCTCGCGGCCGGCGGCGTCGCGGACCGAGATGGCGGCGGCGTCGACGACCTCGCCCAGGGCGGCCCAGGTCGCGCCCGCCCCGGCCAGCAGCGCCTCGGCCCGGGCCGCGTCGTGCTCGCGCACCTCCACCACGAAGCCCCCGCGCTCCGCGTACAGGAACTCGCGCAGGGTCAGGCCGCGGCAGGCCGCCGGCACCGCGACGACGGCGCCGAGCGGTTCACGGCCCCGCGGTCCCAGCGCCATCTCGGCCAGGCAGACGGCCAGGCCGCCGTCGCTGACGTCGTGCGCGGCCTGCAGCAGGCCGGCCTCGGCCAGGTCGCAGACCGCCGCGATCTCGCGCCGGGCGGCTTCGAGGTCCGTCGGCGCCAGCACGTCGCGGCCGAAGACGAGACCCGCCTCGGCGGCCAGCGTCGCGCCGGACGCGCCGTCGGGCAGGCCCACGAGGTAGAGCCGGTCGCCGGCGGCCTTCAGCCGCTGGCTGCGGCAGAGCGTCACGTCGGCCACGTTGCCCACGCAGGCGATGATCGGCGACGGGGCCACGGTGCGGCCCGCGGCGCTCTGGTTGTAGAGCGACACGTTGCCCGAGACCACCGGCAGCGGTTCGGCGCCGCGCGCGTGCAGCGTGACGCCGCGGCAGGCGTCCCCGACGCCGCGCACCGCCTCGCGGAACTGGCGGAAGACCTCGGGGACCTCGGGATTGCCGAAGTTGAGGCAGTCGGTGACCGCGGCGGGCCGGCCGCCGACGCAGGCCACGTTGCGCGCCGCCTCGACCACGGCGCGCACGCCGGCCTGGTAGGGATCGCGCAGTCCGACCAGGGGGTTGCCGTCGACGCTGACAGCCACGCCCAGGACGCTGCCCGGCACCGGGGCCACCACGCCCGCATCGGCCTCGCCGGGGCGCAGGACGGTACAGCCGCGCACCTCGGGATCGTAGTGACGGTAGAGGTGCTCGCGCGAGGCCGCGTTGAGGTGCCCCATCAGGCGCACCCACTCGCCGGCGATCTGCGCGTCGGGAGCCTCGGCCGCGCGGGCGGGCGCGGGCGCGGGCGGCGGCGGCGGGGCCTCGACGCGGGCGTAGGCGATGCCGCAGGTGACCGTCGCGACCGGCGCCTCGCAGAGCACGCGGTCGCCGTGGCGCAACCGGTAGATCCCGTCGGTGGTGGCGCTGCCGATGCGCCGCGCGCAGGCCCCCTCGTAGAGGTCGGGCAGGGCGAAGTCCTCGTTGTAGACCTTCA
>JADHEF010000723.1_pt1 | contig 28954 bp, 24 predicted proteins | sample 8952391 | NCBI WGS metagenome assembly JADHEF01 (sample SAMN16124439, study PRJNA663245) | bioreactor sludge metagenome | isolation source: sludge (nitrite) | place: India:Bengaluru | collected 2019-02-28 | reverse complement strand
TTGACTATACAACACCCAAACAGTTGTTGTACGAACTTCGAAAGAAGTGAGGATCGATTGATTCGATATTAAGCAAAACAGCTTGATTTAGTGAACGCTAAAGAACAAAATACCCAACTCAGATATACCTGTTAATGAATTCTATTTGGTAGAAAGCAAGGCAAAACGTAAGACCTAGCAAGTATCCATAAACAGTTGTGCTGGCGACCATAGCAAGAGTGAACCACCTGATCCCTTCCCGAACTCAGAAGTGAAACCTCTTAGCGCTGATGGTAGTGTGGGATTACCCATGTGAGAGTAAGTCATCGCCAGCTCATTATTCGAAACACCCCCTGTCATTTGACAGGGGGTGTTTTTTTATGCGTGGAATTTAGTCAAATAAATGTTATTTATGTGCTATTTCGACTGAAATATCACATAAAAATAAAATTGAGAGGCGTATACTGAACCGGTCTATGGAGCGGATATGTCCTCAAATTCATCTTCAAGCCATATTGAATATGGCTCTTCTGCTTTTAAAGCAGTGCTTTTTTCCTTATTCCTTGCTGGCTTTGCCATTTTTTCATCACTGTATTGCGTACAGCCGATGATGCCGATTCTGGCTGATTATTTCCAGGTCAGCCCGACTCAAAGCAGTTTCCCTTTATCTTTTTCCACCATTGCCTTGGCAGTTGGCCTGATTTTTACTGGACTAATATCAGACCGATTCGGTCGTAAGCCGATTATGGTCTGGTCGCTATTTTCAGTCTCAGTATTATTACTATTAAGTGCAATATTGCCGATCTGGTCCGTGTTTCTGACCACACGAGTAATGATTGGATTGACAGTCAGTGGTGTCGCTGCGGTCGCGATGACTTATATCGGAGAAGAAATTGCAGAAAAAGATATCGGTTTTGCCATGGGCTTATATATTTCTGGCACAGCGATAGGTGGTATGGGAGGGCGTTTAATTGCCGGAGTTTTAGTGGATTTTATCTCCTGGCAATCTGCCACTTTGATTATCGGTATCTTAAATCTTTGTATCGCTGGATTATTTTCTTACCTATTACCCGCTTCGCAACATTTTAAAGCCTATCCAATCAAGCTGAATCGTTTTAAAAACTCATTTAGGCAGAATCTCGCTGATCCAAAACTTCGGGTTTTATTCCTGCAAGGTTTTATCTTGATGGGCTGCTTTGTCTCGGTATTTAATTATCTGAGTTATCGCTTGATCCAAGCGCCATTTGAGCTATCTCATGTCTGGATTGGTGTGATTTCGATTACTTATTTGGCCGGCATTTATAGTTCCCCTCGAGCAGCACATTGGGGGCGGCATTACGGAAAATTTAGAATATTGGCAGCCATGATCCTGATGATGCTTGTGGGCTTGTCGCTGATGCTGATCAATCAGTTGGTTGTTGTTTTTACCGGATTGCTGATTTTTACTTTTTCTTTCTTCGCTGCCCATTCTACCGCCAGTAGCTGGGTGTCGATCCAGTCGTTACAGTATCGGGCAGTCGGTTCGTCGCTGTATTTATTTTGCTATTACTTGGGTTCAAGTGTGTTGGGGAGCTCAAGCGGATTGGTGTGGGAAAATTATGGCTGGATAGGATTAACTGTGTTTATTGCCGCGTTATTACTGACGGGTTTGTCATTCAGTTTAAAACTCCGTTCAAATTAGAGATTATTTCCAAGCTTTCCTCCTCATAAATAGAATCAATTTCTTTTTTGAAATATTTAAACTTTAGATTCAAGTGACAAATAGAGCGTGATTCAGTTAGTCTCTGATTTTGTATAAATTATAATCAAGCAAGCTAGGGCCGATTCATGGTAAAATAATCGGCTTTCATCTTTGATCTTATTTTTAGATCTCCTATCATCTGCCAGCCGAGAATTGCTAGCCATGTCTACTGCTTATACCATGCAGACTGCGCCAAAAGCGTTGTTTGATTACGACAAATATTGGGCGTCTTGTTTTGACCCTGCGCCATTTTTGCCGATGTCACGCGAGGAAATGGATCAACTCGGCTGGGACAGCTGTGATTTTATTTTAGTTTGTGGTGATGCTTATATCGATCATCCGTCTTTCTGTTCAGGCATTATTGGTCGTACGCTAGAAGCACAAGGCTTCCGTGTCGGCATTATTGCACAGCCAGACTGGACCAGCGTGGATGCGTTCCGCGTTTTGGGTAAACCGAATATTGCTTGGGGTGTAACAGCAGGGAATATGGATTCTATGATCAACCGTTATACGGCTGACCGTAAAATCCGTTCTGATGATGCCTATTCACCAGACAATCAGCCAAACAAACGTCCAGACCGTGCGGCAACCGTGTATTGCCAGCGTGTCCGTGAAGCTTATCCGGATGTACCGGTATTATTGGGCGGTATTGAAGCATCCTTACGTCGTATTGCGCATTATGATTACTGGTCAGACAAAGTCCGTCGTTCAGTATTGATGGATTCAAAAGCCGATCTTTTGATGTACGGTAATGGCGAACGCTCAATCACTGAAATTATGCATCGTCTGGCACGTGGCGAGAAAATTCACGAGATTACTGATGTTCGCGGTACAGCGTTTATTGTGAATAAACACAACCGTGCCTCTAAAGCCAAGTTTGTGGAAATTGCATCGAATGATGTCGATGCCATTGGCCGTGTTGATCCAATTATTAACCCGTATGTCATGACTGAAGATATCGAGGGTTGTGAGATTGAACAAGACAAGGATTCTAGCCAGTACCAAGGTTTTCAAAAAGAACATGTCGCTAACCCGATTGTGCGAGCAGGGGATGACTTAGATCCTGATACACAAATTGTGCAACTGCAACCGGCTTCTAAAGCGATTAAACATAAGTTACCGCCGCGCGAATTGGCCGTAATTCGTTTGCCTGCTTTTGAAGAAGTGGCTGCAGATCCAGTGCTCTACGCACATGCCAACCGTATTCTGCATCTGGAAACCAATCCGGGGAATGCGCGTGCCATGGTGCAAAAGCATGGTGAACGTGATGTCTGGTTGAATGCACCGCCAATTCCGTTGACTACCGAAGAAATGGACTATGTGTTTGACCTGCCTTATGCACGTCTGCCGCATCCTGCTTATGGCAATGCACGTTTCCCGGCATTCGACATGATCAAGTTCTCTGTGAATATCATGCGTGGCTGTTTCGGTGGTTGTACCTTCTGTTCAATTACGGAACATGAAGGTCGTATTATTCAGAACCGTTCTGAAGAATCGATTCTGCGTGAAGTGGAAAAAATCCGTGATACCGCACCGGGCTTCACGGGTATTATCTCGGACTTGGGTGGCCCAACAGCCAATATGTATCGTTTGGCCTGTAAAGATCCTGAGATTGAAAAGAACTGTCGTAAACCGTCATGTGTATTCCCGGGCGTTTGTCAGAATTTGCATACGGATCATGCTCCATTGACGCAGTTATACCGTAAAGCGCGTTCTTTACCAGGCATTAAAAAGATTCTGATTGGTTCAGGCCTACGTTATGACCTTGCGGTTTTAAACCCTGAATATGTCAAAGAACTTGTCACCCATCATGTCGGTGGTTACTTAAAAATTGCGCCTGAACATACCGAAAAAGGCCCACTCAATAAAATGATGAAGCCGGGTATTGGGACTTATGACCGCTTCAAGCAAATGTTTGATCGTTATAGTAAGGAAGCAGGCAAGGAACAATACTTAATTCCTTACTTCATCGCGGCGCATCCGGGAACTACCGATTACGACATGATGAATTTGGCGATTTGGTTGAAGAAGAATGGTTTCCGTGCCGATCAGGTACAGACCTTCTATCCTTCACCAATGGCGACTGCAACTACCATGTACTACACTGGTAAAAACCCGCTGGCGAAAGTGGCGCGTTATACTGAAAATGTCGACATTGTGAAAGGTGAGAAGCGTCGTCGTTTGCACAAAGCTTTCTTGCGTTATCATGATTCAAACAACTGGCCGTTATTGCGTGAAGCCCTGAAAGAAATGGGTCGTCAGGATTTAATTGGTAACTCGAAACAGCATTTGATTCCGACTTATCAGCCTGTAGGCAGTGCAGACGGTCAGTATCAATCGGCGCGTAAGAAAAACTCGACGGTTGCCGGTGATTCGCAAAAACGTACTGGTGAGCAAGGGAATCGTAGCAAGGCTGCACAAGCTCAGTCTCGTCCTTCAAATACCAAGAAGCGTCCTGAACGTGGGCAAATTCTGACCCAGCACACAGGTTTGCCGCCGCGTGAAACAGGCGATGCCAAAAAACCGTTTGGTGGGCCAAAGCCTAAAGCGAAGCCCAAATCACGTGCATAATTAAGTTAATAAAAAGACACTTCGGTGTCTTTTTTTAGCTCTTGGGTAAAGTAACGTAGCCTGAGCTTGTTCGTTGAAAGTGTAAAAGAATATATTATTTGCATTAAGTTCTTTAAAAAAGTGATATAAAAATAACACTTTGTCGGAATTGTCCTACAGTTGGGCAGATATGTATTGCGATCAATTCCATGGATGTTTTAGAGTGCATTATCAGTACTTTAAATCCACTTTCATTGGCATCCAGAGAGATGTCACTTTAGGTAACACAGAATCGAGTTTTGATACCAGTTGTATGGGTATTTAAACAGATTGGTTGTTAGCTCTATTTAAAATAAAGCGTGGGTTTATACTGCACAACAATAAAACAAAAATGATTATAAGAATGCAAGGATTTAGGCATGACCACCTATATTATAATTGGGAGTTTCCTGCTCTTCTGTGTCGTGCTCATGGCATGGAAAAAGCTCGGAAATAATTCTAAACCACAAGACAGCGCGTTAAAGCAGCGTGCTATTTTTAACCTGAATGAGCAATTGACCTTCACTCGCCTGAGAGAAGTATTACCTGAATACATTATTCTGGCACATGTTTCCTATGATGCCTTAATGACGACTAAATTTAACCGGACTCGACATAAGTACCGCAACCTGACTGCAGATTTTGTAATTCTGGATCAGCAGCACCAGATTCTAGCCGTGGTGGGAGTGGATGACCCATTAATTTTGAAGCGTCCCCAACAGACGGGTTTTCAGGATGCATTACTAACCATGGCCGGTTATCGGGTGATTCGCTACGATGATGTGCCAGAATATTATCAGTTGCGCCAGGACTTCTTACAGGAGCAAGCGCAAATGCAGAAAATGCCCAAATATACAGTTAGCAATGATCTGAAAAAATATTATTTATATTCGGATTTAGAGCGCAGTAAAATCAAAGCAGTCGGTTAAAACAAAAAAGCATGCCAGAAGCATGCTTTTTTTATGAATATCGATCTTGAACCATTATTCTGGTTTAACCGCCACGACGGTCAGCTCGACCAATACCCGTGGATCATAGAGTTTTGCTTCGACACAGGTACGAGGCAGGGCTTCGATATCAGCGACCCAGGCATCCCAGACTTCATTGAAGGCTGCATAATCCTTTTCAATATCTTTCAAATAGATAGTTACCGACATGATGTGACTTTTGTCTGTGCCGGCATCTGCCAGAAACTGGTCAATAGTATCTAAAGTCTGTTGGGTTTGCCCTTTAATATCCAGTTCAACATCTGTGGCGAGCTGGCCGGCGAGATGTACCAGATTACCGGCAATGGCAATTTCCGAAAAGCGTTTCGATACGTGTAAACGTTCAACTGTCATGTTATTCATCCTGAGTTTTGGGCATCAGGGCTGCGACCAATGCAGTCAGCAGACAACCCACCGCCAGATAGATGGCTACATAATGCCATGAACCATCTGCCCAAATCACCAGTGCCGCTGCAATAAATGGGGTAAATCCACCCCCAATGATACTCGCCACCTGATAACCAACTCCGGCACCGCTGTAGCGGTATTCGGTGCCAAACAGTGAGGTGAAAATCGGTTGATGGACACTGACCACCATATCGTGTGCGACGTTCGCCAGTAAAATTGCCCCGACAATGATCATCCAGGTGTTTTGTGCATCGAGCGCCATAAAGAATGGAAAAGCCGAAAGCGCACCAATCAAACCGCCCCAGACACACATTTTCTGATGATTGAATTTATCCGCCAGCCAGGCAAAGAAGGGAATACTGAAACAGCTGATGGCACCGACCATCAGCGTGATATTCAGGAAGAACTGTTTGTCCATGCCCAAGTTAGTGGTGGAATAGTTCAGGGCAAAGTTGGTGACCAGATACATGGTCAGCAATTCAGTCAGACGTAAAGCAATGATATAGAAGAAAGCTTTAGGATGTTTGCTAATGGCCTGCAAGATCGGCAGTTTTTCTGGCTGATGGTCTGCTTTCACCACCTTTTCCACAAACTCTTGAGATTCATCCTGATCACGGCGGATCCACATCGCCACAGCTAACAGTACGATGCTGGCCAGAAAGGGAATACGCCATGCCCACTCGGCAAAGGCTTCTTCACCCAGTGTCGCAATAATAATCGACACTGCACCGGTCGCCAGGACCAGACCGACGCCATAACCGACCTGAACCCCACTGCTATAAAAGGCTTTTTTTCCTTTTGGCGCATTTTCTACGGCCATGAGTGCTGCACCGCCCCATTCACCACCGACAGCAAAGCCTTGCAAGGCACGGCAAAACACCAGTAGCACCGGAGCCCACCAGCCAATTGCTTCAAAATTTGGCAGCAGACCAATCCCGACCGTGGAAATTCCCATCAGGATTACCGTAAGTACCAGCATTTTTTTACGGCCGAGCTTGTCACCAAAGTGACCAAATACCACACCACCTAAAGGACGAAACAGGAAGCCGACCCCAAAGGTGGCCAGTGCCGCCAGGGTGCCCATGTTCTCGCCAATACTAGGGAAAAACTGATTTTTAAAAATTAAGGCTGCAACAATGCCGTAAAGGAGAAAATCATACCAATCGACAACAGCACCAACAAAACTAGATAGCGCAGCTTTACGTGCGCGTTGTTCTTGAACAACAGAAGAATTTACAGAAGACATGCAGGAGGGGATTCCATGAGTTACATCAGAGTTGCCCTGCGATATTCGGATTTGATCGTCACGCTAATCACAGGACAGCATGCTGAAAGTAAAGGTGATTTTCAGCATCTCAGCACATACATGGATAATGCATTGCGCAGATAGAGTACTCTAAAAAATCAAAATGTAAAAACAAAGTTGCCGTATTTTTAAACTGATGCCTAAAACGTGATCAAAAAAGGTTTAGAGCAGCAATAACTGGGTTTCAGTCTCGGGGACGCTGAGCTGATACACGCCAACACCGATCAGCCGGAATTGCATCTGCGGGGCAATATGCAGGTCATCGAGCAGTAAGTCCAAGGCTTGGGCTAATTCCTGTGGGCTACGCAGCACCTGTTTAAAACTTTTACTGTGTTGCATCACCTGAAAGTTCTTGAGTTTTAATTTGACCGTAACGCCGCGAGCCGAAAGCTGTTTCTTTTGCAGGCTTTGCCATACTTGTCCAAGTAAAGGTTCCCAATAGGGGCGACATTGGTTTAGATGAAGGTCATCATCAAAAGTGGTTTCTTTGGAAATTTGCTGGCGCTCCCGTTCCACCTCAACCGGTCGTTCATCAATGCCTTGAGCATACAAAAATAGCCGCCGGCCATATTTGCCAAAATGCTGAATCAGCAAGGCTTCATCAATTTGCTGTAAATCGCCTAAAGTTTCTAGATTCAGGCTTTTCAGTTTTTCCTGAGTGACTTTTCCCACGCCGGGAATTTTTTTCAGTGGCAAATCCTGGATAAAACGCTGTACCTGCGAAGGTTTAATCACACAGATCCCATTCGGTTTGTGCCAGTCCGAAGCAATTTTAGCGAGAAATTTATTGGGTGCCACACCGGCAGAAGCGGTTAATCCGGTGGCTTGAAAAATATCCTCGCGAATTCGCATGGCGACTTCGGTGGCACTGGGAATCTGCTGTAAATTCTCCGTGACATCCAGAAAGGCTTCATCCAGAGACAGTGGCTCAATCAGGGAAGTATATTGCTGGAAGATCTGATGAATCTGTGCCGATACCTGCCGATATTTGGCAAAATCCGGCTCAATCACGATAACTTGAGGACACAGTTTGCGCGCCTGCCCCATGGACATGGCAGAACGCAGGCCATAAACCCGTGCCGGGTAGGAGGCAGCCGCGACCACCGCCCGAGGATGATGCGAGGCAATCACCACAGGTAAGTCTTTCAGTTCTGGACGTTCACGCAGCTCTACCGAGGCATAAAAGGCATCCATATCGAGATGAATAATTTTGCGCATGTTCGCTATCTTAAGGGGCTTTAATCGGATTGGGAAGCGAAGGCTGAGTTGAGTAAATAGGGTTGCGGTCCGCTGAGCAGAATGACTTTTGTCCCTTGTGTCTCGGCAGCCTGAATCAGAAGTTGCAAACTTTTTGGAGTGTCATCGGCAAGACGGGGTAAAAATTGCAGTGGCTGCTTTAAAGGCTGAAAAAAATCATCCCAATGTACTGGAATCACCACTTTGGGCTTGAGCAGGTTTAGGGTTTCAGCCAGATATTGCTGCTGATAGGCAGCAGATTGTCTGGAGAGCTGGGCAATGCCTAAAAACAGGATATCGACTTCCAGATGCTGCAATTGCTCCGGAATAAATCCGGTACTGGCCTTGACCAGAATTTTATATCCCGCATGCTCAATCAGGTAATCGAAACTGCCACCTTCCTTAAATTCGGAAAATTTGGCCGGAAGAGTTAAAGGCTGCAGCAGCTTTTCGCCTAAATCATCATTTACCGCTGTGGGCGGGGTATGTTGTGAGCGAAGTGCAGTGATCTGGAAATTTCCCCATTGCTGTACTTGCCCAGGCTTAATCGGCTGTAATTGCTGTGGAGTAACTTTGGGATTTGCCCGGGCGATATTCAGGGTGCTCGGCGAACCGACCACAGCAGTTTCGGGAAGCATCTCTAGTAAAGCCGGGACATCCAGAACATGATCATAATGAGAATGACTGACCAGAATGGCTTGGGTTCGGCTCAATTCATGGCATTCTACCAGTTGTTCTAAGAGCAGCTTATCACTTTGAATAGGTCGAGTAATTACTTGCCGCAAAGATGGCCGGCTAAAGAAACCATCGATCAGGATCTGATCGTGGCCATCATCGAGTAACAGGGTGGACACACCAAAAAAATTGACTGTAAGCCCGTGAACGGATATACCGGTTTGTGGCTGCCACGCTTTAAAGTCACTAACCTTGCCCGAAGCTTGCAACAGATAAGCCAGCATACCCGCGATGAGTAGGAGTAGAATCACCAGACCGAGTAAAATGCCTTTTATCCATTTCAATCTTTTTATTTCCTTGTTGTTTTTATAAAGAACTTGTTTTCAGGCGATCAGCTTTATTTCACCTGCTCTTCAGATGAAGGTGCTGCAATCGCATTCTTCTTGAGAAAATCCAGCCATTGCTGTTCTGAGCCATAAAATACATTCAGGTCTACAGGAGTGGTAATGCCGGAAATTTCCCCCTGACTGGTATGTTGCCAAAACGTCCATTTGGGCTGATCTTTTAAATCAGGCAGACCCTTGTATTCACGTACCCAGAGCGGTACATCAGGAAAATGTCCTGCCAGTACAATATTATAAAAAGCTTTAGAAATATAGAAAATCGGCTGCTTGCCATAATGTTTTTTCAGGGCATCGTGCATCACCTGAATTTCGTTTAAAAGCTGCTCTTTAGAATAGGTATTGATGCATTTGCTGTCATATTCCAGATCAATCACTGGCGGTAAGGCATCTGGTTTATTGGGAACAGAGTCAATAAAGTTCTGTGCCTGAATGCTACCCTCGCGGCAGAGGCGATAGAAATGATAGGCACCGACCAGAAAGCCGCGTTCCCGGGCCTTGAGCCAGTTTTCCTGAAAACGGGTGTCTTTAAAGTTGCCGCCTTCAGTGGCTTTCAGATAAACAAAACGGTATTTTTCAGGCGAAATCTGCTGCCACTGAATCTCTTTTTGATGATGCGATACATCAAAACCCTGAATAGGATAATCGGCTGCATGGGCAGACGGTGCTTTCATCAGGCAGAGATAGACCATGGCGATCGTGATCACAGTGATCAGAATGCCCAGCCCAATCAAGAGCGATTTATGAACTCTGTTCGGAGCCTGATTTTTTTGCATTTTCAGTCCTTGCCTATATGTGATTTAGCCTAAAACTTACAATCAGCCCAAAGTGAATATAGCGCATCAAACCGGGGTATTTTTAGGAATATGCCAGAAAATATAGGCCGCAATAATATTGATGCAGCCTAAACAGATCAGTGATACATGAAAAGCAGCCACCAGATTGTCAGCGCCGTAATAGGCACTCAGCATGTTCACCAGTGTTCCTGCCAGTGCCACCCCGATACTCATCGACAGCATCATGATCATCGACAGGAAACTGTTGCCGCTACTGGCATCCTGCTGGCTTAAGTCCTTTAAGGTCAGGGTATTCATCGACACGAATTGCAGTGAATTTAAAATGCCGAAGATAAAGAAATGAATCGCACGCAGCCAGATTGGGGTTTCTGCCGTGGTCAGGGCAAAACTGGCAATACATAGACCTACCAGTAAGGTATTGACCAGCAAGACCCGACGGTAGCCAAAACGCTGAATGATGTTGCGGATAATCGGTTTGGAGGCCAGCGAACCAAGCACAGTCGGAATCATCAATAAACCGGTAATAAAAGGTTCGAAACCGAAAGCCACCTGCAACATCAGCGGCAGTAAAAACGGAATCGAGTTACCGCCGAGACGGGCAAAGAAATTACCCAAAATACCAATCGCATAAATTTTATTTTTAAACAGCCGGCTGCGAAACAGGGCGTTGCTATGGGTATGCGAATGATAGGCATAAACCAAGGTGGCCAATAAACCGGCTAGAATCAGGCTCAGGCTCCACCACAGCGAGTTTTGTGGACTGGCAAAATTTTCAATTCCCAGACAGAGGCCCACCATGGCCACGACCAGCAAGATAAAGCCCCAATAATCAAAGCGAGCGACTGTAGGTTCAAGTACATTCGGCATGGCCTTAAAGGTAATCAGTGCGCCCAGCAAGCCAATCGGCAAATTGATCAGGAAAATCCAATGCCAGGACAGATATTCGACCATCCAGCCACCTAGGGTCGGCCCAATTAAAGGACCAATCAGGCCGGCCAGACTCATCAGGCTCATAGCGGCCAGAAACTGGGTACGGGGAATGATCTTTAGCATCGCCAACCGGCCGACCGGCAGCAATAATGCACCACCGATCCCTTGAAAGATCCGGTACACCAATAATTCATTCAGGCTACTTGACCAGGCACAGCCCAAAGAGGCCAAAGAGAAAATAATAATCGCAGCAAAATAGGTATTTCTGACCCCGAACCGGTCTGCCAGCCAGCCACTTAAGGGAATGCAGGCCGCCACAGACAGCACATAAGCCACGACCACACTGTGCATGCGTAGCGGATCTTCCTGCAAATTTTGGGCAATTGCAGGTAAGGCGGTATTAATAATGGTGGTATCCAGCCCCTGCATGAAAAAGCCAATCGAGACCAACAAGACCAACAATCTAAACTCGGGATCTAAGGCTTGATGCGTAGGCGTGGCATTCATAATTCTGGAAAACTGAAAATTTTGAATAGTTTAAAGGAATCAGCCGAGTCTGTCGTATATAAAGCGTTTCAACTTTTATGCGGTGTTGTGTCAAGGAACTGCAACCGATCTGTCATGGCACTGCAATGCTCTGGTTATAAATTGGTCACGAATTCTTCATGATAGATCAACAAAAAAATGAAATTAAAATTAAAGTCATTGATAGTGGCCATGCTGGCTGTGGGGATGGTGGCATGTGGAAGTGAGAATGAAAATGAAACGCCGGTTCCAATCGTTGAGGCTACACCGAACTCGATCGAGTTAAGCAAATTAGCCGCTTATGAATCGGGTGTGTTTGCGCAAAGTGCAGCAGAAATTCCGGCCTTTGATGCCGAGAGTCAACGCCTATTCGTGGTCAATGCCAAAGAAGGCGTATTAGATGTACTGGATTTAAGTCGACCTGATCAGCCGAAAAAAATAACATCTATCACGGTCGATGACATTGCGCCAGAGGCTGAGGTCAACAGTGTCGCGGTACATAATGGCATTGTCGCCATTGCGATTCAGGCTGCTGTGAAAACCGATCCTGGCTATGTGGCCTTATATCAGGCCAAAGACCTGAGTAAGCTGGCCCACGTACAGGTGGGTGCCTTGCCGGACATGTTGACTTTCACACCGGATGGTCAAAGCTTGCTGGTGGCCAATGAAGGCGAGCCTTCTGATGATTATCAGGTCGATCCAGAAGGTTCAGTGTCTGTCATTAGTCTGGCCAATTTAAAAGCCCCGATCGTTCGTACAGCAGACTTTAAGGCCTTTAATGGATGGGAAGCAGCATTGCATGAACAGGGCATCCGCATTTTCGGACCAAAGGCCAGCACAGCTCAGGATTTTGAACCTGAGTACATCACTGTTTCAAAAGATGGAAAAACTGCTTGGGTTGCCTTACAGGAAAACAATGCCTTGGCCAAAATTGATGTGGCTTCTGCCAAGGTGCTCGCTGTTTATCCATTTGGCTTTAAAGATCATGGCATGAAGGGTCATGGTATGGATGTCAGCGATGCGGATGGTGTCGAGGGTAAAGGCAAAATCGATATTCAAACTTGGGCCAATGTCCGTGGCTTATATATGCCAGATGCGATTGCAAGTTTCGAGGTCGCGGGTAAAACCTATATTGTGTCTGCCAATGAAGGCGATGCCCGTGCCTGGGGTGAAAACAATCCTGCATATTTCAATAACGATACCAGCCAAGGCTTTGTAGAAGAATGGCGGGTGAAACACTTGGTGCATGCTAAAGGCTTTGACCGCCGTCTGGGTGATGATTTACCAGCTCATCTTCGGGTATTGGCCAAAGGTGCAGAACTCAATCCAACTAACTTTGCCTACTGCGGTGCTATTGTAGGGGATGCCAAAGACTGCCGTGAAGATCATCTGTTGGGCCGTTTAAATATTACGTGGACCGAAGGCTATCAAAAAAATGCCGATGGTACAGCCAAACTGAATGAACGGGGCAATCTGGTCTATGATCATTTATATAGCTTTGGTACACGCTCGGTCAGTATCTGGGTGGAAAATGATCAGCAGACCGGTTTAGAACTGGTATGGGATTCGGGCGATCAGTTTGAGCAGTATATTGCCAAACATCATCCTGAGATTTTCAACTTTAATCATGAAGAAGCCGGACTGGATAATCGCAGTGACAATAAAGGGCCGGAACCTGAAGGGGTGACCTTGGGGCAGATTGGTCAAAAAACCTTTGCCTTTATTGGGCTGGAGCGTGTCGGTGGCATCATGGTCTATGATGTGTCTACACCTGCATCACCAGTCTTTGTGCAATATATTAATTCACGTGATTTTAAAGCGACTACAGCGCAGATTGAAATAGGACAAGCCGGTGATTTAGGACCGGAAGGTTTGGTATTTATTCCTGCCAAAGACTCCCCGAATAAGAAACCACTCTTGGTGGTCGGCCATGAAGTCAGTGGCAGTACCACAATTTATCAAGTAAATCTCAAGTAGTCAAAAGCTTTTAAATTCAGGGCACTTCGGTGCTCTTTTTTGTAAGGTGACCGCATATATGACATTTTTGTCATTAAAATGAAATAAAACCGTCATAATCTTGGGCCAACTTTTCAGCAATGCTGAAATCTCCTCGCGTATAGGTTTGTTTTTATGACAATCGAGATTTTGATGGTGATCGGCTTCTGTTTGGCCGCTTACTCTATTGTCGGAAATGATGTACCTCAAACCCTAGGGACATTTATTTCTTCGAATTCACATCGCCCATGGTGGGTGTTGTGGATTTATATCAGCTCAATTTTAATTGTCGTATTGGTCTATGGTTGGTATGCATCTGGGGTGGGTGATGCCTCATACGGTCGTTTAGAAACGATTCCTTTCCCTGAAGGTGGTATTACCTGGCTGTATATTGTGCCGCCAATTCTCCTGTTACTACTGACCAGATACGGGATTCCAGTCAGTACCACCTTCCTGGTGCTTACGATTTTCTCTCCTGCCAGCTTAGGCTCGATGATGGTCAAATCGATGATGGGCTATGCCGTCGCCTTTATTGTAGCGATTGTCATCTATCGTTTTGTGGTCAAGCAGCTGGCACGCCATTTTGCCAAGACACGTCATCAGGAGCACTCCAAGGTCTGGATGGGCTTGCAGTGGGTTTCTACCGGTTTCCTGTGGAGTCAATGGCTGATTCAGGATCTGGCTAACATCTTCGTGTATGTGCCACGTCAGGTGCCGTTTGAATTCCTGATGTTTGCGATTACGGTATTCGTGGTCTTGCTGGGTGTGATTCTGTATCAACGTGGCGGGGCGATCCAGAACATTGTCGACACCAAAACCGGTGTGACCGACATTCGTGCTGCAACGATTATCGACTTCATGTATGCCATTATCCTGTTAGTTTTTAAAGAGTGGAGCAACATTCCAATGAGTACCACCTGGGTATTCCTGGGCTTACTCGCAGGTCGTGAATTTGCCATGTCAATGATTCTGGATGAAGTCAACAAACATCGTACTTCACGTAATGTCAGTGCAGATGCCATGAAACTGATGTTCGGTCTGGCCATGTCGGTCATTCTGGCAACAACTTTGCCGATGTTTTATGAGTTTGTGACGAATTATGGTCAATAAGTCCTGATATTAAAAATCCAATAAAAAAGCGAGCCAGGTGCTCGCTTTTTTCTTAATTGGAATGGTTTAAACCACAAATCTTTGCGGATGGCCTAAATTAGTTAAAGTTGTATAAATTTCTTCTTCGTGTTCGCAAATGATCAGTTTGGCGCGATGCTGTGGCGGTAAAAAACCATCTTCGACCGCACGGTCCAGCTGTGCAATCAAGGCATCATAGAAGCCATTCACATTATACAACATCATCGGTTTTTGATGCTGGTTCAACTGGCCCCAGGTGGCAATTTCCAAAATTTCTTCAAACGTGCCGAGTCCACCTGGCAAGGCCACAAAGGCACAGGCCCGCTCGGCCATCATGGCTTTACGTTGATGCATGCTGGTCACCACATGTAATTCGGTCAGCTGATTATGGGCAATTTCATAATCCAGCATAAATTCAGGAATCACCCCAACGGCTTCACCACCATGCTGGATCATGGCATCCGCGACCTGTCCCATCAGGCCAATACTGGCACCACCATAGACCAGACCAAAACCATGTTCTGCCAGTCCTTGCGAGAGATGAATGGCTTTTTCTAAATAAACCGGTTTGTTGCCTGCACGTGAACCACAATAGAGTGCCACTAAAGGGCGTGTTGTTTTTGGGGAGTTTTCTTTAAAATAATCTGTCATTTGAATTACGCTTTGCATTTATTTTCTTCACCTTATCATTTTTCTTTCTTGTGACTCTAGCTTAATTAATAAATATGACAATTCTGTGTGCGGCTACATTTTCACTGCATTATAGCTAGGCAAAATTCATCGATAAACAGCCATGAAAAAAGGTGAATTTCGATTTGATCTTGCTATACTAAAAATTGGTTTCACAACAATAGAACGAAAATGGGTAGTGGTAGTTGGCCGTGTAACTCTATAAATCGCCGTCAAATAATTGATATTATTCAATATCAAAAATATTATGCTGTTTCATTACAGTCTCGGTTCATTCAATGCAGCAGTCCTGAGTGTCAGGAGCCAAGCGTATGATCTTTGAATGGATGTCGGATCCTTCAGCTTGGGTCGGTTTACTCACATTAATTGTTCTTGAGATTGTACTCGGGATCGACAATCTGGTTTTTATTGCCATTTTGGCGGAGAAACTGCCACCAGAACAGCGTAATGCCGCGCGGATTGTGGGCTTAATGCTGGCCTTGGTGATGCGTTTGATCTTGCTGGCTTCGATTGCCTGGGTGGTGACCCTCACTGATCCACTGTTCCACATTTTTGATCATGCTTTCTCGGGCCGAGATCTGATTCTATTGTTTGGTGGGGTGTTCCTGCTGTTTAAAGGCACCATGGAACTGCATGAGCGTCTGGAAGCCAAACCGGTCATCAAAGAAGAAAATCCGGTCCATGCGGTATTCTGGATGGTGATTGTGCAGATCGTGGTGCTGGATGCCGTTTTCTCATTGGACAGCGTGATTACTGCGGTTGGCATGGTCAAAGACCTGTCAGTTATGATGATTGCCGTGATTATTGCCATCGGGATTATGCTCTGGGCATCCAAAGCCCTGATGGATTTCGTCAACAGACATCCGACCGTGGTGATTCTGTGTCTGGGCTTCCTGATGATGATCGGGTTCTCGCTGGTGGTCGAAGGCTTCGGTTTCCATATTCCGAAAGGTTATCTGTATGCTGCAATTGGCTTCTCGGTGATTGTCGAATTTATTAACCAGACCATGAAACGCAATCAGGAAAAAATGGTGACCACCACGGATATGCGCTACCGTACTGCTTCAGCCGTAATGCGGATGCTGGGTGGTAAACCTGCTCAGGACAATGATTCTTCTGAGCCGGAAGATGTTCTGGCGACACGTGCCTTTGCTGATGAAGTCTTTAATGATGATAACGGTATCTATCACAGTGTCATGGTGCAGGGAGTTTTGGGTCTGTCTGAACGTCCGGTCAAGTCGGTGATGACGCCGCGTCCCGAACTGGAATGGATCGATCTGGACAATGATGCCGACAGCATCAAAGCACAATTGTTGCAGATGAGCCACTCGCGTCTGATCATCGCTCGCGGCGAACTGGACAATATTGCCGGTGTGGTGCTGACCCATAAAGTCCTGAATGAATATATTGAAACTGGGGTGCTGGACTTTGAAAAGCATTTACGTGAGCCAGTCATCGTGCATGAAAATGCTCAGGTACTGATGGTGATGGATCAATTGCGTCAAGCGCCCTTACAGATGGCAATTGTGCTGAATGAATATGGCTCAATTGAAGGGATTGCCACCCCAATTGATATTCTTGAAGCAATTGCCGGTGAATTTCCAGATGAAGATGAGCTGCAAGTGGCAGCAGAAAGTCTGGATGATGGCAGCCTGATTCTGGACGGTTCCACCGATATTCGTCACGTTTCCTTGCTGCTGGATCGTGATCTGGTCAATGAAACTGAAGAATATTCGACTTTATCTGGTTATGTATTGTTCCATATGGCACGTTTACCACATAGCGGTGAAAAGTTTGAAGCAGATGGGCATATCTTTGAGGTCGTGACGATGGACGGTCATAAGATCGATAAAGTGCATATCATTCCGCAGCTTCCTGCACAGGACTAGATTCTAGCCAATGTTTGGCCTGTAAAGTTTGCTAAAATAGCCCGCATTGTCGGGCTATTTTTATGGAACTGAAATGTCAGAAGCATGTCCATGTGGACAAGGCGAATATCACAGTTGTTGTCAGCCACTGCATGTAGGGCAAAAGGTCGCAGAGACTGCACAGCAACTCATGCGTTCCCGTTACAGTGCCTTCGCCAAGCATGAAATCGATTACATCAAAACCACGACTGCGCTGGGTCAGCAACAAGCGCTGGACCTGCAGGCAATTAGTGAATGGAGTAAAGCCAATCAATGGTTAAAGCTTGAAATTGTTCAAGCCAATGAAAAACTAGATAAAAATCATGCCTTGGTCGAGTTTAAGGCACATTATCATGATGGCAAGCAGGCACAGGTGCATCATGAAGCTTCGCATTTTGTGAAGTTTGAAGGTCGCTGGTATTTTCTGGATCCGACTACAGACCATAACATCACCATGAAACAGGCCTGCATTTGTGGTTCGGGGAAAAAATTTAAGCAATGTTGTGCCGGATTCTTATAACTTTCACACAGATTTAGCTTAGAATAGCCGCCATCTCATAGCCTCAGGTGGAAGCAGGGCGATGTTACTGACCGTCATCTATATTATTGCAATTACCGCTGAAGCCATGACCGGGGCACTGTCCGCTGGCCGGCGCAGCATGGACTGGTTTGGCGTGATGATTATTGCCTGTGTTACTGCACTGGGTGGCGGTTCGGTCCGCGATGTTCTGCTCGGACATTATCCCTTGACCTGGGTCAAACATCCCGAATATCTGGTGCTGACCTGCTGCGCAGCCTTCGTGACGATCCTGATTGCCAAATGGATGCGACAGTTACGTAATGTCTTCCTGGTACTGGATGCCTTGGGGCTCATTGGCTTTACCATTATTGGCTGCCAGATTGCCCTGGAAATGGGACATGGTTTTGTGGTCAGCGCCGTCGCGGGTGTTTTGACCGGAGTGTCTGGCGGGATTTTGCGTGACATTTTATGTAATGACGTGCCGCTGGTGTTCCGCCGTGAACTGTATGCCAGTATTGCCTTTGTTTCAGTGATCTTTTACTGGCTCTGTAGCCACTACGGCTTGTCGCAGGATCTGACCATTTTGTCTACCCTGATTTTTGGTTTTAGCTTACGTCTGATCGCCATCTATTTTGGTTTGGAAATGCCAAAATTCATTTATAAAGATGATGATGAGCACTCGGCATCTTCCAAAGACGAATCTTAATTTTTAAATGTATAAAGTGCGGCAATAAAAATAGCCGCATTCAGCTCAATTCGTAGTATAAAAAATATAAAGCAGCCCACCTGTTGAGAAAGCAGCATCTCCCGTTCCACCTGATCAGAGATTTTTGTTATGGATTTAGTTTCTCGCATACAACGCTTACCGATTGGTAGGTTTCACTACACCTTGCTGGTGGTGATTGGACTGGGCTGGATGTTTGATGCGATGGATACCGGATTGATTTCCTTTATCCTGGCCAAAATGGCTGAAGACTGGCAGATGACTGCCGATCAAAAAAGCTGGGTGGTGTCGATCGGTTTTGTCGGCATGGCGATCGGGGCGATTTGTTCAGGTGGCCTGGCAGACCGTTTTGGCCGTAAAACAGTCTTTGCTGCGACCCTGGTCATTTATAGCCTGGCCACTGCAGCTTGTGCTTTTGCACCGGATCTGACCTGGCTGCTGGTATTCCGTTTTATCGTCGGTTTGGGCTTGGGTGGTCAGCTACCCGTGGCCGTAACGCTGGTCAGTGAATATATTCCTGCGCATGTACGTGGCCGTTTTATTGTCTTGCTGGAAAGTTTTTGGGGGCTGGGCTGGCTGGTCGCGGCGCTAGTATCGCGCTTTATCATTCCAGATTTTGGCTGGCAAACCGCTTTCATGATTGGTGGCCTGCCTGCGTTGTATGCCATCGTGATCTGGAAAATGGTGCCGGAATCTATTCCTTTCCTGATTAACCGTGGCCGTATAGAGGAAGCTTCGGCACTGGTGAAAAAGATTGAGCGTCAATGTGGCGTTCAAGTCTATGAAATTTTTGAAGTGAAACCGGTCGCAGAGAAGCAGAATATTTCATTTTCCCAGTTATGGTCGGGTATCTTTGCGCGCCGTACGCTTATGCTCTGGCTGATCTGGTTCGGTATTATCTTTTCCTATTATGGCATCTTTACCTGGTTGCCAAGTTTACTGGTCAAAGAAGGCTATAGCATTGTCCAGTCTTTTGAATATGTGCTGATTATGATTCTGGCGCAGTTGCCCGGTTATCTGGTGGCGGCATGGCTGGTCGAAAAACTCGGTCGTAAGCCGACTTTGGCCGGCTTTATTGGCATGTGCGCGATTTCTGCCTATTTCTTTGGTCAGTCGGGTAGTGTTACTGAAATCGTGATTTGGGGCTGTCTGATGTCCTTCTTTAATCTGGGTGCCTGGGGCGTACTCTATACTTATACGCCGGAACAATATCCGACCAATATCCGTGCCTTTGGTTCAGGCTGGGCCGGGGCTGTTGGCCGGATTGGCGGTATCGCGGCACCTTTTGCTGTAACCCATCTGATGGGTATGCCGAATGGCTTTAGCTATGTCTTTACCATGTTTACGGCAGTTCTGGTCGCTGTCGCGATTGTGATTCTGGTCTTGGGTGAAGAAACCAAAGGCAAGACCCTCGAATCGATGGGCTTATAAAGGGAATGATTTTTTAGTTGCTTAGGGCCTATAAAGTGGATATTTTTAGGCCATAAGACACAAATTGTCGCGCTGAACGATTTGATGCCCTTGTGTCATCTACAGCCACGACTTAGCATAAGAAACATTGATACAAAAACGAATTATTTAGGACTATAGGTTGTTATGACAAGCCTTGCGCATCATGCGACAGAAAACCGCTCCGTAGCAGAATTTACCGAACAAGCTTATCTGAATTACGCCATGTACGTGATTATGGATCGGGCACTCCCTCATATTAGCGATGGCCTGAAACCGGTACAGCGCCGGATTGTTTATGCCATGAGTGAGCTGGGTCTGAAATGGACCAGCAAACCAAAGAAATCGGCACGTACTGTCGGTGACGTACTCGGTAAATACCATCCGCATGGTGACTCGGCCTGCTATGAAGCCATGGTGCTGATGGCACAGCCCTTTAGTTATCGTTACCCGTTTATTGAGGGGCAGGGTAACTGGGGTTCACCGGATGATCCGAAGTCTTTCGCGGCGATGCGTTATACCGAAGCCAAGCTTTCCCAGTACAGCGAACTGTTGCTGTCTGAACTGGGTCAGGGCACCTGTGAATGGCAGGACAACTTTGATGGTTCGATGAAAGAACCGGTGAATTTGCCAGCCCGTGTACCGAACATCTTGCTGAATGGCACCACTGGTATTGCTGTCGGTATGGCCACAGACATTCCACCGCATAACCTGCGTGAAGTGGTCAAAGGGACGATTGCGCTAATTCGTAATCCGAACCTGACCGATGAAAAAATCGCAGAATATATTCCTGCGCCAGACTTGCCGACCAAAGCCGAAATTATCACCCCGCCTGCTGAACTGTTAAAAATTCAGACCACAGGTCGTGGCAGTTATCGCATGCGTGCGGTCTATAGCGTCGATAAAAACGAAATTATCATCACCGAACTGCCATATCAGGTCTCAGGCTCCAAAATCATCACCCAGATTGCCGATCAGATGCAGGCCAAAAAACTGCCACTGGTCAGTGATGTACGGGATGAGTCAGATCATGTCAATCCCACCCGTTTAGTCATTGTTCTGCGTTCGAATCGTATTGATGCCGAATCGGTGATGAGTCACTTGTTTGCCACCACCGATCTGGAATCCAGTTATCGTGTCAATATGAACATGATTGGTGCCGATGGCCGTCCACAGGTGAAATCAATTCGTCGTATTTTGCTGGAATGGATTGAAATCCGTAAAACCACGGTAACACGCCGTCTGCAATATCATCTGAACAAGATCGAAAAACGCCTACATATTCTCGGCGGTCTGATCATTGCTTATCTGAATATTGATGAAGTGATTCAGATTATCCGTGAAGAAGATCAGCCAAAGCCAGTACTGATGCAGCGTTTTAATATTGACGAGATTCAGGCCGAAGCGATTCTGGAACTGAAATTACGCCATCTGGCCAAGCTTGAAGAAATGGAAATGCGCCGCGAACAGGAAGAACTGGAAGCGAAAGCGGCAGTGATTCGTGAACAACTGGCCAATCCGGAATCTTTAAAAAGCCTAATTATTTCTGAGCTGAAAGACGATGCCAAGAAATTTGGTGATGATCGCCGTTCGCCAATCGTACAACGTGCTGAAGCTGCTGCGATCAATGAAACTGAAATGTTGCCGGCCGATCCGGTGACAGTGGTGTTATCAGAAGCCGGCTGGATTCGCTGTGCCAAAGGCCATGAAGTCGATGCAGAAAATCTGAATTTCCGTGCCGGTGATCAGTACTTGAGTCATGCACAGGGCAAATCCAATCAACGCGTTTATGTAATAGATGACACTGGGCGTAGCTATGCCTTGGCCATCAATACGCTGCCGTCTGCGCGTGGTCTCGGCGAACCGCTCAGTTCAAAACTGTCTCCAGGCAGCGGGGTCGGTTTTAAACAGGTTCTGGTGGCAGAGGATGAAACTGAAATTCTAGCAGCAAGCAACAAAGGCTATGGCTTTAAAACCCAGGCCAAGCAGCTGGATACCAGTGCCAAAGCCGGAAAAGCTTTCCTGAATTTATCTGAAGGGGCAGAGGTCATGAACCTGCAGCCGCTCGAAGATGCTACACATGTTGCACTGCTCAGTTCAGCAGGACGTCTGTTGATTGTCGATTTAGCAGAATTACCTGTATTGAACAAAGGTAAAGGAAATAAATTGATACAACTTGAAGATGGTGATCAAATTTTGTCCATGACACTATTGAAGCTTGATGAAATAATTCAAGTGCTTGCAGGACAACAGCAGTTAAAATTAAAAGGGGATGATTTGCGCAAATATATCGGCAAGCGCGGTGCAAAAGGACAGCTTTTACCACGCGGATATCAAAAAGCAAATAAACTGTTGATTCAAAGATAAGACTAGCATCCATCCTGCGAAATACGTTATATATGAACAACGATTCAACAAGATGGATGCAATATCGCACATATACAAGTCTAAAAATGGCGTGTGATATTGAAAAAAACAGTTGAAATACTAAGGATTATGATTGGAGAGATGGCCATTATGGAAAAAATTTGGTTTGCTGAATACCAAAAAACAGGGATTCCAGAAACAGTAGAATTACCAGCAGAAAATACTTCTCTAGTAGATATTTTTGAGCGTAATTTCCAAAAATTCGGCTCGCGTGATGCCTTTATCTTTATGGATAAGGCAATGACTTTCAATGAACTGGAAGAGGCGAGCCGTAAGTTTGCAACTTATCTACAAAGCTTGGGGTTGGCAAAAGGTTCACGTGTGGCAGTGATGATGCCAAACGTTCTTCAGTATCCGGTTGTGGCACTTGGGGTGTTCCGCGCAGGTTTGGTATTGGTCAACGTGAATCCACTCTACACATCGCGTGAACTTGAGCATCAATTGAATGACTCAGGTGCTGAAGTACTGGTGATTATTGAAAACTTTGCTTCTGTTTATCAAGCGATTATTGGTAAAACACCAGTGAAGCATGTCGTGGTCGCTTCTGTCGGTGACATGCTGGGTGCCTTGAAAGGAACTTTGGTAAATTTTGTCTTGCGTTCTGTGCGCAAGCAAATTCCAGCTTGGGATATTCCAGGCCATGTGAGATTTAATGCGGCGTTATCTAAAGTTAATCCAAGTAACTATAAACGCCCTGAATTGACCCTTAGTGATACAGCAGTTCTTCAATACACAGGTGGTACCACAGGCGTATCTAAAGGCGCTGAACTGACACATCGTAACCTGGTTGCGAACATGCTGCAGTGTGACGGCATCTTCCAGAGTAAATTTGGTGCGCAAGATGGTCAGCCAGATGACCGTATTTTCTGTGCTTTGCCGCTTTATCATATCTTTGCATTCATGGTATGCGCACTTTACGGTATGTACAAAGGTCAGGCGAATGTTCTGATTCCAAACCCGCGTGATTTACCTGCGGTGATGAAAGAGCTACGTAAATACCAGCCGACTTTCTTCCCGGCAGTGAACACACTTTTCAATGCGCTGGTAAACAATGAAGAGTTTAAGCAACTTGATCATAGTAAACTGAAAATGGCGATGGGCGGCGGTATGGCCGTACTTCCTTCTACTGCAGCAGCATGGAAGAAAGTTACCGGAACCAATATCGTTGAAGGCTATGGTTTGTCTGAAACTTCTCCGGTGGCAACAGCAAACCCACCTGCGTCTGAAGAATTCAGTGGCACTATTGGCATTCCATTGCCATTAACTGAAGTGGCTATTCTGGATGATGAAGGCAATGAAGTTCCACTGGGTGAGCAAGGTGAAATTTCAATCCGTGGTCCTCAGGTCATGAAAGGCTATTGGAACCGTCCGGATGAAACTGAAAAAGTCATGGTGAATGGCTTCTTCCGTACCGGTGATATCGGTGTCATGGATTCACGTGGTTATGTGAAAATTGTAGACCGTAAGAAAGACATGATTTTAGTGTCTGGTTTTAACGTCTATCCATCTGAAATTGAAGAAGTTGTAGCAACTCATCCAAAAGTACTGGAAGTGGCTGCGATTGGTGTGCCAGATGAAAAATCAGGTGAAGTGCCAAAACTGTTTGTCGTGAAAAAAGATCCGTCTTTAACCACAGAAGAAGTTTTAGCATTCGCTAAAGAAAACCTGACCGGTTATAAACGTCCACGTTATGTCGAGTTTATGGATGAATTACCAAAATCTAACGTAGGTAAAATCCTGCGTAAAGATCTGCGTAAAACAGCCTAATACCTGCAAGAAAAAAAGCGCCGTCAGGCGCTTTTTTTGATTTGGACTTTTTATTTTTTCATTAACCAGCGATCAAAATAAGGACGACCTACACCAACTACTCCCAAGAAGATAAACATGGTGCCAAACTGGCGAGTAAATCCGGTTTGATTAAAGCTGCCATAACTTAGAATGTTATCGACCAAGCAATACACCAGAATCGCGACCAGCCAGTGCCAGAGAGGCATACGCTTGATACCGACGAAATAAAAGGCAATCCATAAAATGGCAAAGGTGAAGATTGGTGACCAGATATTCATATTGGCACAAATGACAGCCATCAGAAATGCCACAATCGGTAGGACAATTTTTAATACGCGATCCACTTGACGTTGATGCTGGCGTTGTTTCTCGAGGACATCGAACATTTCATTTTGATCAGGCGCGACCATAGTGAATCCTTAACAAGTAATAAAAAGCACTCTATTTAACAAAATTTATTCACGAAATGCCATGCTATGATAGAGATAAAATTTTCATGAGAAAAAACAGATGCACAGCATTAGTGGGATTATTTATCTCATTTTGGCCGCTTGTCTTTTGCCTTATGTGTTTACATTGATTGCAAAAAAATCAGCAGGCTTCAGCACTAAAGACAATCAGAATCCACGGGCATTTTTAGAAAAGTCTTCAGGCTTGGCCAGTCGCGCCAATGCTGCCCAGCAGAATAGCTTTGAAAGTTTACCACTCTTTATTGCTGCGATCTTGATGGCAGAGTACATGGTGATATCACAAGATTTGGTCATGATTTTTGGTGTGGCTTATCTGGTTTTTCGTGTGTTGTACGGAATCTGCTATTTGGCCAACTGGGCGACTTTACGCTCTATCGTATGGTTGCTCTCGATGTTATGTCCGGTAGCTTTATTGCTGCTGATCATCAAGTTGGTTTAAGTCATCAGGTCTGCGGACATATTTACAGTTCGATATTTTAAAATCCAAAAAAATCTTTAAAAACCGTTATAATTGTCGCGGTTTTTTAAAAGATATAACTTGTTAAAGAGTGATGCTATGAGCTACAGCAATATCCCAGCGGGTAAAGATGCGCCAAACGATATCTATGTGATCATCGAAATTCCTGCAAATGCAGCACCAATCAAATACGAAATCGATAAAGATTCTGATGCGTTATTTGTAGACCGTTTCATGGGTACAGCAATGTTCTACCCAGCAAACTACGGTTATGTACCAAACACACTATCGCTTGATGGTGATCCATTAGACGTACTGGTTGTAACGCCTCATCCAGTAGAGCCAGGTTCTGTGATTCGTTGCCGTCCTGTCGGTAAATTGAACATGGAAGATGACGGTGGTGTTGATGCGAAACTGGTTGCAGTTCCACATGACAAACTGACTCCAATCTACAAAGATGTTCAGGAATATACTGATCTTCCTCCATTGTTGATTAGCCAGATCGAACATTTCTTCCAGCACTACAAAGATTTAGAGCCAGGAAAATGGGTCAAGCTCAGTGGTTGGGAAAGTGCTGATGTTGCGAAACAAGAAGTACTGGATTCAATTGCAGCTTATGCAGAAGCAAACAAATAATTGCTTTCTGTGGTCTAGGCTTTAAAATTTTAAAGCCTGAAATAAAAAAACCTGCACAATGTGCAGGTTTTTTTATGGCTTGAAATTCGTGTGAATTAGAATAATTTTACAGGAATGTCTAACCAGATACGCCATTCATTAGTGTCACCAATGTAGTTAGATTGATAATCATCACTTGCACGGTAGTAAGAATGACGAAGACGTAAGCTTGCATCTTTCGCAAAACCAGACTGAACAGTATATTTCACTTGGTTAAAGAATTCGCGCTCATGCTCATTATCACTGATCATAGTACCTGCATTGTTAGTAGCTTTAATATCCCAACCATAAACAAAAGCAGATGTCCAAGATAATCCAGGAACATTTACAGCACCAAAGTCAAATGTATATTGAAGTTGCGCTGATTTTTCGTCATTACCAATAAAGTCAGACAGGTATGAATTCGGCATATAAATCGATTGTTTACCATCACCTACGCCTGTACCCAAACCATAGTCATAGCCAGTGTTACCAAAATTTTGCTGGTAAGCAAGCATGACATTATGTGGACCATGATTATAAGTTGTAGATAAAGCTAAAATAGTATTATCGAATGAATCATCTGGTGAGCCGATTTGAGAATAAAGATATGGATTTGCTTCTTTATCCCATTTTGTATGGTAACCACTGAAATCATGAGTTAATGTGCTTTTATCTGCCAATGCATAGCTATAGTTGGCATTAACATAGTGGCGGTCTAAGCGGTCTTTAATGTCTGTACCATAATAAGAAGCATTAACTGCATCATTAAATTTATATTTCGCGCCCCAAACCACTGCACGATCCAGCTTTGCACCATCGGAATTGATTTGGTTGGAAAGCTGATTTTCTGTGAATTTACCAGCAATCAGGTTTAAGTTTTCAATTTCGTTACTTTGAACCAATACGCCAGTATAGTATTCAGGCACTAAACGCGCAGTATTGCTTGCAAGTACAGGTAAGTCTAAAACCTGAGTACCGTAAGTCGCAGTCGTATTTGATACACGAGCTTTCACATATGCACCGCCACGAGCCCAGTGGTCATAAGCATCTTTAGTACCATCAGCATTATTTTGAGGGTGGACTGGGATCATATCATTGCCAGTATGACCATTTTCACCCAATTTAAATGAAGCATCACCAATAATACCAGCACCAAAGCCTACAGTACCTTGAGTAAAGCCAGAGTCTAGTTTAACAATCGCAGTTTGTGCAAATGAGCTCGTATCTGGTACGTTATTTTTCTTGTCACGGTGCAAATAGCCGGTACGGAAAAGTACAGAACCTTCAGCATCTTCTACAAAACCTTTAGACTCGCTTTGCTCGCTAGCGAAAGCGGTAGAAACTAAAGCAGCCTGAATCAAAACTGCTAATGTTAATTTTTTTGAATTTTGCATTGGGAAGAGAGCCTTATACAAATTGATCGGAATTTTTTAGGAATTGTATAAGAATTGCTGAAAAAATGTCATTTTTTATTGGATATATTCCACTAAAGTTTAGATTTTTTTAACTCAAATTAAACAATAGCAAGGATTTGAGGTGATTAATTTCTAACCTATCGGTAAAAAGTGAGTAAAAACATAATTTTATTGGAAATTATAAATGATATTTCTAAAGTGGTGAAATGAATGTGATCAGCTTATTTATTTTGAAACGGGAGAAAAATATGATCAAAAATTACGCACTATTTTTTAGCACAAATTTTAATCATTACAAAAATGGAATCAAAATGGGGCAAATTGTAAATGATTATGTATAAGTATTAAAAAAGTGATGAAATAGCCTTAAATACATTTATTTAAAAGAAAGCCTAGATAATTCAGTTTTTTATAATTCAAATTTTAAATTAAAAACAATAACTTAAATTTTATTTATATTTTTAGATTTATTATTTTGGTTCCTTTTATCCAGATTGGCATAGCTCTTGCAAATTTTGAGCTTGAGTTTAATCAATGATCATAAAAACGTCTCAGACGATCTGGGGGAGCCACACAATGAAATTAACATTAAAAGTATTATCTCTTGCTTTATTGGGCGCTGTATCTTCTTTTACTTTTGCTGAAGAACCTGTTGCTGAACATACGGTATCTGGAAATATCAGCGTACTTTCGAGCTATAACTTGCGTGGTATTACTAACATTCCTGAAAATAGCGGCGCTACCTTACAAGGTGGACTTGATTATAACCATGCGTCTGGCTTCTATGCAGGTTGGTGGGGATCTACGTTAGATTACCCTTTGTCTGAAGAAGGACGTGATGCTTTCGAAAATAACTTCTATGCTGGCTATAGCCATGCAGTCAATGATGACTTAGGTTTAACGATCGGTACGACCTACTATTATTATTATGAATCTGATGTCAATTCTGATGGATTTGAGCTGTTACTGGGTATGAGCTATAAAGATTTGGGCGTTACAGCACAAACTCTTCTTGAAGATACTACTTGGGGCAATGCAGGTGATACCTATTTAAAAGCTACTTATAGCTATGCTTTACCACAAGATTTCAGCTTGGATACAGCTTTAGGCTTATACGCTTATGAAAAATCAGGTGACTTTATTGAAGGAACTACAGAAAGTTTTGGTTTCCGTCATTTTGACATCGGTTTAAGCAAGCCACTTGGTGACACAGGTGTAACTGCAAGCATGAATTATATCTTGGGTGGTTATGATCGTTTTGATGAAAAACAAAAGAATAAAGTCGTATTTGGACTCGGTTATAGCTTCTAATCCTCTTTAGATAAAAAGGCGACCTTAGGTCGCCTTTTTTTAATGATCTAAATCTGCTGCTGCCCGCGATAAGACAGGGCCTCCGAAAGATGCTGACTTTGAATATCTGGACTTTGATTTAAATCGGCAATGGTGCGTGCAACACGCAAGACCCGATGATAGCCGCGCGCTGATAAATTCAGTTTTTGCTGAGCCATTTCAAGCATATTCTGAGCAGACTGATCTAATGCGGCATATTGCTCTAACTGCTTTGGACTCAAACTCATATTCAAGGTATTTTGCCGTTGCATCTGAATTTCATAGGCTGCAATGACGCGTTGTCTAACCGTTTCTGAGTTTTCTGTAGGTCGATTGTCCTGTAATTCATGCGCTTGTAATGGCGGTACATCAATATGCAAATCAATCCGATCCAGCAACGGGCCTGAAATCCGGTTCTGATAGCG